>C687J26860_1000794_pt1 | contig 16246 bp, 12 predicted proteins | sample RifOxyC2_FD_26860 | JGI IMG/M metagenome (IMG submission 26860)
ANTNTTCAAATCAAAAAGTCAAAGAACGATTGTAAAATATTGATATATATTTATTTATAAGTTATTTTAAAAAGTTAACGCATCACCAGTAGATTTAGAAAATGAAAAAATAGAATAACGCGCTACAACACGCGGTCATAAAACATTGCGCGGATAATGCTAAATTTAAACTTTATACCATTTAATAAACGGCTGTTTACCATGATAGTAATGTGCTCCGAAATGCGCAACGTTTCATACCGCCGACCGTTATGGGCAAGGCAAAAAGCTCCGATGAAACGAAAGTGCTAACATGAAATTTTTGTTTTGCCGACACACAAAAAGAAAAAACATGGAAAAACCAGATACACAAAAGCAAGAGTTTGGCAGCCCGTCCCTGTAATCCTTCCCTTCGCTGCCAAACACATGCTTTTTTGCCTCCCGCAATAAAAAAAAGTTCAAATTGCTTACTTATAGGTAGGAGACTTTTATTATTGCATTATGGAAAAACATTGCAAGTCATCATTTGACAAATACATAATCCTTAAAATAAAAGAAAAGAGAATTGAAAAGGGTTTGTCTCAATCTGAATTAGCTGCTAAACTTGGAGTATCTTCTGGTTTTATTGGTAAGATTGAAAGTCTGAATACTACCTCAAAGTATAATTTGAACCATCTAAACAAATTAGCTTTAATTTTTAGTTGTAGTCCAAAAGACTTTTTACCAAATAATCCAATTGTTTAACTTTTAAAATTTAAAAAAAATGAAAACTTCAATCTCTTTTTCAATTTTTATCAAAATGATGCTATTTTGTAGCATTACTATGGCACAAAATAATGAATTTAAAATCGGTATGTTTGGAGCCACTTCTTGTAAAACTCATATTGTAAATAGTTGTGATATTCCATTTGAAACTCCATTAGACAACGGACAAAAAACAAGTGTCTTAAATGTGTTAGCTGAAGATGGGTTTAATATTTGTCAGACCTATGCACCAAATGAATGGACATCTGAAAACTTTATTAAGAGTTATTTAAAACTATCACAAGCAAATGGATTTAAAGTTGAAGTTGGGGCAGGACATTATTATAAACCCAACGTAGATGCCAATGGGAATTATTTAGGTAGCGGAACCAATGTTTTCGATAATTGTGGAAACTCTATAGGAGCTTGTCAAACACCTTATTCACAAAATTATTTTAGAGCACATATTAATAATTTTATAACTAATGTTTATAAGGCCACACCTTATAAAGATATAATATGGGGTTATCATGTTTGTGAAGAAGCATCTTATTATCATGCTTATCAATTCTCGAACAATTGTCAAGGAAATGTATGGATGAATCCAAGTTATTTTAAGAACGTTGAAATCCCGACAATTAATGTATCAAATGCCATAAGTACATTAAAAACAGCATTGGAAGGATTTAATCATAAAATGGTTGTAATGGAAGCCAATCATCATAAAAATATAAACAGTAACACAAATGATGGTGAGGGTACCTATAATCCTCAATCCTATTTATACTTACTAAATAAAAATGATGCAAGAGATGTTTTCTTTGAAGGCTCATATACTCAATTTCCTTCATCTGGGTGGTTGAATCAAGTTTATTCTAATATGTATAATAACGGATATCATTACCTCGGACCAATAAAATCAATTGATTTTGCGAAAAATTACGCAAATGAGGTACACAAAGTAGTGAACATAGAAGGAACTTCATCAAGTTCAAATTACTTATATCATTATCATTCAAATTTGAGCATTCAAAATGCCAATTGGCTTTGGTTTCAAACCTACACATCAATAATACATGGTGTAAAAGGTATTTGGTTTTGGGATTTAAATTATTCTTGGAATACAGGAGAGACTAATAACTGGGGGAATACTAATTTATCAAATAGATTTGATAGGTCATACTTCCCATCAAATTATACAAATTTTACAGCCAATCTAGCAAAAGAATTAAGATATTTAGTTAATAATATTATCATCAGTACTGATGCCAATACTGTTATTGCCACAAAAACTGATGGTCTTGACCCAAATTGTATAGTACCTGCAATAACTTCATCAGCTTATCAACTTTATACATCTGTTCCCAGTGAAAAGAAAACCGAAAATTACAGTTTACGATACACGATACGAAGTAATGGAACAGAATCCTATATGATAGTTACTAACCCTTTAAATATTCCGGTAACGGTTACATTGAATTTTTCGAATGCTTCAAACCAAGTTATTCAAAGCTCTACAGGTGTTAATGTGATGTTCGATAATAATCAATATAGTCCAACAAGCAGTAACTATAAAGTAAATCGAAATTCAAATATAAATCTTGCAAATAATACAGTTGGTAATCAATATTATATTGCTTACTCGTCAAACAAACAATTAACTCTTTCATTTGGACCAATGGATGTTAAAGTATTAAGATTTATTTCGTCTCCTCCGAATAATAATAATGGATGGGACAGAGCATGGTCAAACTATGGGAGTGGAAATATTGACGGTCATCATGTAAATGACGGTGATTTGTTTTATACTGGAGATTTTGATGGAGATGGCTCAGAAGAATTGTTATGTGTTGGATACACTGCAAATGGAAATAGCGATTGGATAACAGTTTTAAAATATATTAACAATGATTGGGAATGGTTATGGAGCAATTATGGTTCATCTTCTGCTGGCAATGGTATTTATCCCTATCGTAATTCTTTTATTGCAGGCGATTTTGATGGTGACGGAAAAGATGAGCTATTGGGCAATATACTTAACGGATGGACAACAATGTTTAAGTTTAATAATGGGAATTGGAACTGGATATGGTCTGACAATGGAAGTTCTTCTCATCCAATCAGACCTTATAAAGATAAATTTTACGCCGGTGATTTTAATGGTGACGGAAGAGATGAATTATTTGGTTGTGATTTACCTGACGGATGGACAACTATGTTTCGATGGAACGGCAGTAATTTTGCATGGTATTGGTCTGATAACGGAAGCAACCATTCAATTAGACCATATAGGTCTAATATGATTGCAGGAGATTTTGATGGTGACGGGAAAGCAGAATTGTTGGGATTTTCGAGTTGGGCGACACTTTTTCATTTTGATAACAGCAATTGGCAATGGGGATGGAGTACCTATGGTACGAGTAGTTTCAATGGATGGACTTATCCAATCCCCTCAACAGACAGAATACTTGCAGGAAATTTAGATTCAGATTTAAAAGATGAATTATTTTTCCTACAGACACATTCGAGTGCAGCTTGGGCAACAACAATGGATTTAAAAAATGACCAAAGTGCATGGAATTGGAATTGGTCCGCAAATCCACAATATAGCATAACCTTTATTGATGATTGGTCATTAGCTTCAAATGGAGGAAGTAATACAAAATATTACTTGGTAAGAGCCAAAACAAATGAGTCTAAATATTTGCTATCTATGCGTAAATTCTGTGACAACTATCTTGTGAATATGTATAAACCAATTGGCTCAAGTAATAAAAGTACATCTATTGGTACCAGTGAAAATGCGTTAACAACAGAATCTGTAACTATCGAATCAATAAATGATATTTCAGTTTATCCAAATCCAGCTCAGAATACCCTAACTATTAGTATGCCGAATGCCCTTCAATATAGGATTGAAATAATTGATTTAAATGGTAAGAAAATTAAAGTCCTTAATAATGCTGAGGGGCTTGTCAATATTGATTGTTTGGATATAAATGTAGGTATATATTTGCTGAAAGTATTTTCTTCTGAAAAAATCTATCAGAAAAAAATTGTAATTACAAAATAAAATTCTTTTACTTTTGGGAGTTCATTTTAAGTGAACTCCCATTTTTAAACAATAAGTAATATGAACATTAAAGAAATATATAGATTTTTATCACCAAAATTCCAAAACCTATTTCTTGAATATAAGGTTAATTTTAAACCAAGATATGGAAATGGCTTACCTCCTCACACTGAATTATATTCAATAATTAACTCTAAAAGAGATAATTACAAAATTTTATTAAGTAAAGCTTTAAGTTATAAGGAAATTATTTGGAAAATAAAAGATACTAAAGATGAAAGTGATTCATCAAAACCTTCATGGAATAATGGTTTTTTGCCAGGATTGGATATTATTGGTATTTATACCTTGATTTCGGAATTTAAACCAAAAAAGTACATTGAAATTGGTTCGGGTAATTCAACTAAAGTTGCTTATAAAGCAAAAACCGAGCATAATATTAATACCGAGATTATTTCAATTGACCCAATGCCACGTGCTGAGATTGATAACTTGGCTGATAAGTTAATAAGAAAACCTTTTGAAAACATTGATTTCAATATTCTTGATGAGCTGAATGAAAATGATATTCTTTTTGTGGATAACTCTCATAGAATTTTACCAAATTCCGATTCGATGGTTTTCTATCTTGAAATTCTGCCTAAATTAAAAAAAGGTGTTATTGTGCATATTCATGACATCTATTTGCCCTATGATTATCCGCAGTTTATGTGTGATAGATTTTACTCAGAACAATATGGTCTCGCGATGTTTTTATTGGCTAACCATAAGAAATATGAACCACTTTTACCAAATTATTTCATCTATGAGGATAAAGAGCTAAGTAAACAAATAGAACCAATTTGGAATCATCCTAATTTAGAAGAAGTTGAGAGACATGGGGGTTCATTTTGGTTAAGAATAAACGAATAAAGAAGAAACCCAATGCTCACCTTCCCTTCGTTTTCAGGCACATTTGGCATTCCTACAAACCATCACACAAGCCAAAAATGCCAAAAGAGCCTTCAAACCCTTCCCGCTCCGACACACGACAACTGCCAACCCTAACAAAAATTCAGTTCTCCGTGGATAGTTAAAAGTCTGATAATGAACAATGCCCAGCCCATAACACATGGTATAGTGCATGCGGGTTTCAGCAGTTTTCGAGCGTTTGTGGCTCGTAAAAAAAGTCGGNGTAACCTGATAAGAAATCGCCTCGTAATCCCGCACGACACCATACCATCAAACGTTAGGGGCAATCAAATGAAAAACGACCTTGACAAAAGAACAGCGATAGAAATTCAAATTTGACAATAATAAAATGTCTCTAAAAAAAGAACTGATTTACATTGATGGGAACAACAAAACCAATGATATTGTTTCTTGCCGACTCATTGATATTGGTTTCATGAAAGACAAATATGCTATCAAATATAAAAATAATGATACTGAATATTTTTATAATGCAAACAAAGTCAAAATTGTAAAATCAGCCATTAGCAGCGAAAAATCAAACAATCTTTTTCTATATCTGAATCAAATTGCCGAAACCGTCGGTTTGACAACCGAAGAGGGAAAAAATATACTTGCTGACAGTTACTCAAAAATTACGTTTATTCCCGAATATTCCATACTTGCAAATTTTCTTAACAGGATAGAGCCATCAGTAAATAAATTTAATAACCCGATTGAAATATTTCCATTTGGGTTCAATTTAAGTCAAAAAGAGGCTGTAAATAAAGCGTTTACTTCGTCTTTGAGTGTAATCGAAGGACCTCCGGGAACAGGTAAAACACAGACAATTTTGAACATTATTGCCAACGCAGTAATGAACGGACAAAGCGTCGCCGTTGTATCGAGCAACAACTCTGCAACAAAAAATGTCTATGAAAAATTGCAAAAAAACGGAATTGAGTTTATTGCAGCTTTACTTGGAAATTCAACCAACAAAAAAGAATTTATTTACTCTCAAGAAGATATTCCCGATTTATTGCAATTCAATTTGACTGAAAAGGAAAAATCAAACATTAAACTCACTTGTGAAAAACTATTTAATCAACTTTCAGAATATCTTCTACAAAAGAACGAATTGGCATTACTAAAACAAGAACTCGACTGTTTAACAACAGAATACAAGCATTTTCAAGATGAAAATAAAATAGAAAACGATATTAATTTTTTGATAAGTACAACATCTGACAAGTTACTTGCCCTTTGGGTTACCATTGAAAACCAAGCATTAACCAACAAAAAACAAACTTGGTGGCGGAAATTGATATATTGGTTCAGATATGGGAAAAAGGAAAAAATCTTATTTGATATTCCTACTGAAAAAGCAATACTCATTTGTCAATCAAATTATTATCCTGTAAAGATAGAAGAGTTAAAAAAACGACAAAATTCATTAGATATTTCTCTCAATCGTTTTTCTTTCGACAAAAAAATGAAAGAATATAGTCAACTTTCAATGCAACTTTTTAAATCGGAACTTTACAAAAAATACAATCGTAACAAACGAGAAAAATATGAAATTTCGCAATTACGCTCAAATTCTGGGAAATTTCTTAAAGATTACCCTGTAATTATGAGTACAACTTATTCTTTACGAAGAAGTTTATCCGAAGAAATAACTTACGATTTTGTAATTATTGACGAATCTTCACAGGTCGATTTGGCAACAGGCGCACTTGCTCTTTCTTGTGCCAAACGAGCCGTGATTGTTGGAGACTTAAAACAGCTTCCGAATGTAGTTGATAACAAAATGAAGGAAAAAACAGATGCCGTTTTTGATAATTTTTCCATTCCTGAACCATATCGCTATTCTAATCATAGTTTGCTTGCCTCGGTTATGGAAATTTTTCCACACATTCCCAAAACACTTTTGAGAGAACATTATCGTTGTCACCCTAAAATTATTGAATTTTGCAATCAAAAATTTTATGACAATCAACTTGTAATACACACGGAGTTCAAGTGGGAACGAGAACCATTGATAGTTTACAAAACTGCGGCAGGCAATCACGCTCGCGAAAAAACAAATCAACGACAAATTGATATGATTATCAACGAGATTATTCCAAACGAAAAACTCGAGGACATTGATTTGGGCATTGTTACTCCTTATCGAAATCAGACAAACGCTTTGCAACAAGCATTTAACGGCACACAAATTAAAGCTGACACAGTTGATAAGTTTCAAGGAAGAGAGAACGATGTCATTATTCTTTCGACTGTTGATAATGAAATTTCAGAATTTACCGACAACCCTAATCGCCTAAATGTGGCTATTTCAAGAGCAATTAAGCAACTTATTTTGGTTGTGAACGGTAACGAGAGCGACAAAGACAGCAACATTAATGACTTAATCCGTTACATAGACTACAACAACTTTTCCATAAAAGAAAGCAAGTTGCGTTCTGTTTTCGATTATTTGTACAAAGGTTACGAACAAAAACGTGCAGAAATAATATCAAAAAGTGGCAGTAAATCTAACTTTGACAGCGAAAACTTGATGTATGTATTAGTTTCAAACACACTCAAACAGGACAAATTCTCAAAATACGATGTCACTTTGCATTATCCTCTACGCAATGTTATTAGAGATTATTCCAAGCTAACAGAAGAAGAACAAAAATATGCGCTACACTACAACACACACTTGGATTTTTTAATTTACAACAAGCTTGGTAAAAATCCGATACTTGCAATTGAAGTTGATGGATTTGAGTACCACAAAGCAGGAACAGAACAATCCGAGCGGGACAAGAAAAAAGATAAAATTTTATCAAAATATGAGTTGCCATTACTTCGATTCTCCACAACAGGTAGCGGCGAAAAACAAAAATTGATAGAGAAATTGACAGAAATAACAACATAAAAAAATTGACTGCCCCTAACATCGTGTATAAAACATTGGGGTTTAAGTGGTTAAATGAATCGTTCTGCCCCGCATCGACGTTTTTGTTGGCGGATAGGAACGAAGCCCGCAATCCCCAACGTTTCATACACGCAGCCGTTATGTAGCACAAGGAGAAAGCGTTAAAATAAAATTTAAGTATAAAGACAAAGATGGAATTATTATGAATAAAGACAGATTGATTAAGATAAGCAATATTATTGGACTTGTATCCATAATTTTATTAGTGTATTGGGTATTCGTTTTTATTTGTATTACTGTATTTGGGCTAAAAATCTTTAAAGAAAATATTACCGAATCCTTTTACTTAAGCATAATTGGAATTTTGGCACTTATGTTTGGCGCACTTATGATTAATATAATGTTCAATCTAACTAAAATTTCTGAATATATTTCTCAAAAGACAGACTCAATAAGTTCCGTGAAAAGGAGAAAATTTCAAGGACTAATTTTTATTTTAAGTTTTCCATTAATCTTTGGATTTCTCTATATGGGAGATTTCATGTCTAGTAAAAAAAAGGAAAAGTTTATATTAAAGGCGACTAATTATATAGTTCAGACCTATGAAGATAAAATAAAATTCTTTTTTGAATATGAGTACACTGAAGAATTCATAACCAAATCTAATGATATTATAGACTTTTTAGAAAAATCAGATGAAAGCATTCAAGGAGTGAGTGTAATTGTTAGAGATTCTGTTCAGGGCGAAGAAGTATACTTATTGATTGGTAATATTTATCTTAATAATAAAGGATTAGATAAAAAAATAAATCATATTTTCAAATGTTCTAACGCCGAAAAGGATTATTTAAATAGCGTTTTTAATAACAAATCCACTTTTCATCGATTCGATTCAAATGACGGAAATTATGAGTTATATTATCCTTATCATACAGCCGATAGAACAATTGTATTTTACTATACTGAATTTCAAAGATATGGAAAATATGGCTCATAAAATGCGCCACATAACATTGTATAAACCTCATGCTGCTAATTAGTTACGTGAAACCAACTACAAGAAATGACCACCGCCAATTTTATTTTCTAGCGAAAAGAAAATTGACTATTTTGGTGGAAGAAAATAAAATTGGCTCCGAGCGGATGTGTACCGCAGTAGCTTTTAATACGCACAAGGTTTATACACACGTTGCCGCCAATGCAAAAACGGTATAAGCTTCTATAAAAATAATTTGTAAATAAGTAAATTATACTTTACCTTTGCTCCATAAAACCTGATTGGATTTTAAATGAAATGTTCTGAATTATACAGACTTCTGACAAAAGAAGGATGGTATGTAGTATCTCAAAAAGGTTCGCATGTTAAAATGAAACATGATTTAAAACCTGGATTGATAATTTTTCCAAATCACGGTTCCCAGGAAGTTGGTAAGGGATTGGAAAAGAAAATACTTAAAGAGGCGGGGATTAATTAAAAAGGGACAAACAAAATGAAAAAGTTAAAAAATAAAATAAAAATAATAGTTGAAAAAACGGATACTGGATTTTCATGTTTTTCTGAAAACTATCCCATTTTTACGACTGGAAAAACCATTCCTGAATTGATTGAAAATTCATTTGAAGCTGCGACCTTATTTTTCGAGGATGAAGGAATTGAATTAAATCATTCAGACTTACAATTTGATGTTGATTTTCAACAATTTTTTCAATATTACAAAGTTATCAATTCTAAATATTTAGCGGAAAAGATTGGAATGAATCCGACTTTACTAAGTCAATATGTACAAGGGCATAAAAAACCATCGGACAACCAGACCGAAAAGATTTTGTACGGGATTCATCAAATCGGACAAGAATTATCAGAAATGAATTTAATTTATAGGAGATGAAGCACTGGCGGCAACCTGCGGTAAACATAATAAGGGCAAAAGTGCTATATTTGAAATATGACTAAGAAAGAAACGACATGCGGAAATGGAAGTGCGGTGCTCCGAAACCCTTACTATGCTTACCGCCAACGTTGCCATTAATTCGAACGCAGACCTAGCGGACTGTTTCCGTGACACAAAAGTTCTTTAAAAAACAGAGTTTCGGTTTCAAAACCAAAACCGGAATTTTAGGATTGAAAAACAAACAGGTTTTAAGACCAAAAGACTTCAAAAAAATCGTCTGGATTTTATGAATTTTGGGCTTTATCCGTTAATTTTTATAGACTTAAAAAACCAATTTTAGTTCAGGTTTTTTGGTTGTCCATTAGCAATTTCCCCGGTTTTGACGGATGGTTTATCAAAACCAGGTATAAGTTGACTGATTTTTTAGGCCAGACTTTTACCCGATATTTCAGCTTTTGGCACATCGGGATTTTTGATTTTAAGACAAAACATATTTTCCGCGCCGTCTGACCTAACACATCAGTCATTTGGACATTGTTTTTAATGGACGATTTGACGAAAAACAGAGAAACAACTAATGGCAACACCGCATATAAAGCAGTTGCGGTTAAGTGCGAACATGAAACTGTGAATAAGAAAATAACTATATTGCGTAAGCAAACCGAAGCGCAAGCAAATGCAACCGCTTCATATGCCAACGTTAGCTGCAAATTGAAGAGACATCCGAGCAATGAATAGAAAAAAAGAACATAAAATTGAATGGTCTGGTAAGATAAAAGAGAAAGAATTCTCAGATACTTTATTTGATGAATTAGTAGTTAGAAAAGCAAATATTAATAAAGTTGTATTTATAAATGTACATTTTAAAAATAGCTACCTTGGATTTGACTCTGAATATTCCGATTGTTTTTTTACTGACTGTAAATTTTATGGTAAGTATAGTTCACTTGGTAGACCTGCAAAATATACAGATTGTCGGTTTGAAAATTGTGAGTTTATTGGGATTGATTTGTTTACTGGACAGCATTTTTATAACTGCTTCTTTTCTGGACTAATGAAAAATTCAATACTCAATGATAAGCATCCTAAAATTGGCAACAACGAAACTGTTTTTGAAGTCTGTGACTTGACTGACTTGACATTCGGTAATGTGAATATTTACGGGAAAGAAATTTTTAGAAATTGTATTCTACCAAAACAGGGTATCAGACTTTTTGATAACCAAAATGATAAGTTGATAGAACGTGCTGAGGAGATTTGTCGCAACATTGACTCAGACGATAAAATAGATTCGGCAATTGTTTTTAAGAAAGACTTAAAGAAAGGACAAAACCCATTAATTCTTGATAATTTATTTTTAGATTCGTTCTTTAAGACTGAGAATTCAAGGAAAATTTTCGATGAAATAATTAAAGGATATGAACTAAATGAATAACAATCAGCAGCTAACAGCACCTATACCCAATGCGGTTTCCGTGGGACTAAAACAGCTTCCTGCCCTTGGTAATTCTCGGTTCGGGGGGACAGGTTCCGGTTGTAATTCCGCATAGGGCATAGCTGCGGGGCGTTATGCGCAAATTAGCAAGTGAGTGAAAGTTAAGTTATTATTACACCAAGAACATTATGAAAAAAAAGATTTTTGTATTTGAATTAGTATTATTTTTTGTTTTACTTTTTTCATGTAAAAAGGATTCGGAAGAAAAATTAAATCCAAATCAAGATAACGACATAGAGCACCATTATCCAGTCATTCAAATAGATAGTATTAGTAATATCTTACTTCACACAGCTGAAATACATGGAACCTTCATTAATGGAGGTGGTGACTCTATTTTGAGAATTGGTTATTGTGTAGGCCTAAATAGTGGTATTGAAATAGGTGAAACCAACCTAATGTTGAGTGACACAATAGATTTTAACCATAAACTTTCGAACCTTGAAGCTGGAAAACAATATTTTGTTAAAGGCTTTGCCTATAATTCTTTTGATACAAGTTACACAAATGAAATTTCTTTCATTCTTTGGGATGGGAAACTTACTGATTTTGACGGGAATGAATATAAAGGTGTTCAAATAGGAAATCAAGCATGGATGGCTGAAAACTTGCGAACAACTCATTATAAAGATGGAACACCAGTATTTAAAGAACCTTATTGGTATGGAACTGGTTATAGACCATCCTATTGGGATGGTGATTTAGATGGTGATGGCGATGGCGACTCTGAAGATTCTACAATTTATGTAGAAAAGTATGGACAATTATACACATGGACTTCAGCGAACAATTTATATTTTGATGGATATAATGACTTAGGAGGTACTCCAATAACTTTGATGGCAAATGATGTTTGTCCCGATGGTTGGCATTTGCCGTCTCAGAATGAATTTGAAGAATTAGTTAGTTTTGTAAGGTCTGAACATTCATACAGTGAAGTTGCTCATATGTTAAAATCTAAAGAAGGTTGGTTTGAAAATAATAATGGTTCGGATTTTTATGGTTTTAATTTAAAACCTGGAGGAGGTTGGGAAGACCCAAACGGTAGTGGATTAAGTTATAAAGCGTATTTATGGTCTTCAACTGAAGGAAATTCAGTAAATGCTATTGGTTATAGGATTTATTATGAATACAATAACTTAGATGATATTTTTGTTGGAAAAGAATCACATGCATTTGCAGTAAGATGCGTAAAAGATTTAGAGACAGTAATTGCCCCATAAATCAATTAAAATCAGCGCATAACCCACGCTAAAACGCAATTGCAGCAAGACTTTCAGGGTTTTCAAAAGTAAATAAATTTTGTGTAATTTGAAACTATCAACTATTAAATTAACTTGCAACTGCGTCTAGCGTCAACGTTAGCGGTAATTAAACTAACTCATCGCATTGCGTGATTATATAATCAGTTCCGCTACCTCTGTAAATTCCCGATGTTTTGTCATCAATATACCTTTTTACTTTTTCTGACCAATAAAACCCTTTATCCTTTATATGGCTTTCTAATTTATTTTTGTGTTTTGATACTAATTCATTTGAACGAAAATCATTTAACCCTATTCTAATTAATATATACATAATCAACTACCGCTAACACATAATATAAAATAGCTGGGTGTTAGTGGGTTTATTAGCCAGCTTGCTACTTGTTAGTTTTGTGGCGTTGGATAAGTTAGTAGCTCCGAATCCCATCCATTTCATATTATCAACGTTGCCATTAATCAGGAAGCAGATGTAGCGGCTAATTTCCGAAATGCAGACGTTCTTTAAAAAAAAACAGGATTTCAGGTTTATAAAACAAAACCGGGATTTTGGTATTTTAAAACAAACGGATTTTAATGCGAAAGACTTCAGTGAAAACCGCTTGGATTTTAAGACCAAAAGACTTCAAGAAAATCATCGGGATTTTTAAGAATTCCGAACTCTAATCGTTGATTTTTATGGACTTAAAAACCAGTTTAAAACCAATTTCAATTCCGGCTTTTTGGCTGTCCATTAGCAATTTCCCCGGTTTTGACGGATGGTTTATCAAAACCAGGTATAAGTTGACTGATTTTTTAGGCCAGACTTTTACCCGATATTTCAGCTTTTGGCACATCGGGATTTTTGATTTTAAGACAAAACATATTTTCCGCGCCGTCTGACCTAACACATCAGTCATTTGGACATTGTTTTTAATGGACGATTTGACGAAAAACAGAGAAACAACTAATGGCAACACCGCATATAAAGCAGTTGCGGTTAAGTGCGAACATGAAACTGTGAATAAGAAAATAACTATATTGCGTAAGCAAACCGAAGCGCAAGCAAATGCAACCGCTTCATATGCCAACGTTAGCTGCAAATTGAAGAGACATCCGAGCAATGAATAGAAAAAAAGAACATAAAATTGAATGGTCTGGTAAGATAAAAGAGAAAGAATTCTCAGATACTTTATTTGATGAATTAGTAGTTAGAAAAGCAAATATTAATAAAGTTGTATTTATAAATGTACATTTTAAAAATAGCTACCTTGGATTTGACTCTGAATATTCCGATTGTTTTTTTACTGACTGTAAATTTTATGGTAAGTATAGTTCACTTGGTAGACCTGCAAAATATACAGATTGTCGGTTTGAAAATTGTGAGTTTATTGGGATTGATTTGTTTACTGGACAGCATTTTTATAACTGCTTCTTTTCTGGACTAATGAAAAATTCAATACTCAATGATAAGCATCCTAAAATTGGCAACAACGAAACTGTTTTTGAAGTCTGTGACTTGACTGACTTGACATTCGGTAATGTGAATATTTACGGGAAAGAAATTTTTAGAAATTGTATTCTACCAAAACAGGGTATCAGACTTTTTGATAACCAAAATGATAAGTTGATAGAACGTGCTGAGGAGATTTGTCGCAACATTGACTCAGACGATAAAATAGATTCGGCAATTGTTTTTAAGAAAGACTTAAAGAAAGGACAAAACCCATTAATTCTTGATAATTTATTTTTAGATTCGTTCTTTAAGACTGAGAATTCAAGGAAAATTTTCGATGAAATAATTAAAGGATATGAACTAAATGAATAACAATCAGCAGCTAACAGCACCTATACCCAATGCGGTTTCCGTGGGACTAAAACAGCTTCCTGCCCTTGGTAATTCTCGGTTCGGGGGGACAGGTTCCGGTTGTAATTCCGCATAGGGCATAGCTGCGGGGCGTTATGCGCAAATTAGCAAGTGAGTGAAAGTTAAGTTATTATTACACCAAGAACATTATGAAAAAAAAGATTTTTGTATTTGAATTAGTATTATTTTTTGTTTTACTTTTTTCATGTAAAAAGGATTCGGAAGAAAAATTAAATCCAAATCAAGATAACGACATAGAGCACCATTATCCAGTCATTCAAATAGATAGTATTAGTAATATCTTACTTCACACAGCTGAAATACATGGAACCTTCATTAATGGAGGTGGTGACTCTATTTTGAGAATTGGTTATTGTGTAGGCCTAAATAGTGGTATTGAAATAGGTGAAACCAACCTAATGTTGAGTGACACAATAGATTTTAACCATAAACTTTCGAACCTTGAAGCTGGAAAACAATATTTTGTTAAAGGCTTTGCCTATAATTCTTTTGATACAAGTTACACAAATGAAATTTCTTTCATTCTTTGGGATGGGAAACTTACTGATTTTGACGGGAATGAATATAAAGGTGTTCAAATAGGAAATCAAGCATGGATGGCTGAAAACTTGCGAACAACTCATTATAAAGATGGAACACCAGTATTTAAAGAACCTTATTGGTATGGAACTGGTTATAGACCATCCTATTGGGATGGTGATTTAGATGGTGATGGCGATGGCGACTCTGAAGATTCTACAATTTATGTAGAAAAGTATGGACAATTATACACATGGACTTCAGCGAACAATTTATATTTTGATGGATATAATGACTTAGGAGGTACTCCAATAACTTTGATGGCAAATGATGTTTGTCCCGATGGTTGGCATTTGCCGTCTCAGAATGAATTTGAAGAATTAGTTAGTTTTGTAAGGTCTGAACATTCATACAGTGAAGTTGCTCATATGTTAAAATCTAAAGAAGGTTGGTTTGAAAATAATAATGGTTCGGATTTTTATGGTTTTAATTTAAAACCTGGAGGAGGTTGGGAAGACCCAAACGGTAGTGGATTAAGTTATAAAGCGTATTTATGGTCTTCAACTGAAGGAAATTCAGTAAATGCTATTGGTTATAGGATTTATTATGAATACAATAACTTAGATGATATTTTTGTTGGAAAAGAATCACATGCATTTGCAGTAAGATGCGTAAAAGATTTAGAGACAGTAATTGCCCCATAAATCAATTAAAATCAGCGCATAACCCACGCTAAAACGCAATTGCAGCAAGACTTTCAGGGTTTTCAAAAGTAAATAAATTTTGTGTAATTTGAAACTATCAACTATTAAATTAACTTGCAACTGCGTCTAGCGTCAACGTTAGCGGTAATTAAACTAACTCATCGCATTGCGTGATTATATAATCAGTTCCGCTACCTCTGTAAATTCCCGATGTTTTGTCATCAATATACCTTTTTACTTTTTCTGACCAATAAAACCCTTTATCCTTTATATGGCTTTCTAATTTATTTTTGTGTTTTGATACTAATTCATTTGAACGAAAATCATTTAACCCTATTCTAATTAATATATACATAATCAACTACCGCTAACACATAATATAAAATAGCTGGGTGTTAGTGGGTTTATTAGCCAGCTTGCTACTTGTTAGTTTTGTGGCGTTGGATAAGTTAGTAGCTCCGAATCCCATCCATTTCATATTATCAACGTTGCCATTAATCAGGAAGCAGATGTAGCGGCTAATTTCCGAAATGCAGACGTTCTTTAAAAAAAAACAGGATTTCAGGTTTATAAAACAAAACCGGGATTTTGGTATTTTAAAACAAACGGATTTTAATGCGAAAGACTTCAGTGAAAACCGCTTGGATTTTAAGACCAAAAGACTTCAAGAAAATCATCGGGATTTTTAAGAATTCCGAACTCTAATCGTTGATTTTTATGGACTTAAAAACCAGTTTAAAACCAATTTCAATTCCGGCTTTTTGGCTGTCCATTAGCAATTTCCCCGGTTTTGACGGATGGTTTATCAAAACCAGGTATAAGTTGACTGATTTTTTAGGCCAGACTTTTACCCGA
>C687J26860_1000799_pt1 | contig 16202 bp, 10 predicted proteins | sample RifOxyC2_FD_26860 | JGI IMG/M metagenome (IMG submission 26860)
AAATTCGACTTCGAACCTCTCGACCATATGAGCATCGCGGAAAAATGCGACCTTATAGATATGCCTCGCGGAGCGAAGATCGCAGGGTCAAGATCATATTTTCTGAAAAACGAAGGAATGCGACTCGAGATGGCAATCATGATGTATGCACTCGATAAATTAACTAAAAAAGGATTCACTCCTTTTATTGTACCAACTCTCGTAAATTACGAAGCGATGATGGGTACATCTTATTTCCCAGGAGGAGAAGAACAAGCCTACACGGTTGGCGTTCAAAAAGAAAAAGGCGGAGCCATAGAATCAGACAATAAATACTTAACAGGAACTGCCGAAGTAGCCCTTACCTCTTATCATTACGATGAGATTTTGGAAGAAGATACGTTACCCAAACTCTATTGCGGATTTTCAACCTGCTATAGAAGAGAAGCTGGAACTTACGGGAAAGATACTCAAGGCGTTTACCGAATTCACCAGTTCCAAAAAATCGAGCAGGTAATAATCTGCAAGAACGATGCCGAAGAAAGCAAAAAAATGCACGAACTCATTCTTAAGAATTCCGAGGAAGTTCTTCAAGACCTCAACCTCCCTTATCGAGTCGTAGCAGTATGCACGGGCGACATGGGCAGAGGCCAATACTATAAAAACGATATAGAAACATGGATGCCAAGCAGAAAATCTTACGGAGAAACTCACTCCTGTTCAACATTTCACGATTTCCAATCAAGAAGACTCAACCTTCGATACCGCAACAGCGAAGGTAAGATCAATTTCTGCCATACGCTGAACAATACTTGTGTCGCATCTCCTCGCATACTCATACCAATACTGGAGATCTATCAGCAAAAAGACGGATCGGTGAAAATACCCAAAGTGTTAATACCGTACATGAATGGACAGAAGACGATTGACCCTAGATAGAATTTGTGGTAAAAAGAAATGCCTATAAATGCATTTAGTGTAATATTTCAAAAATAAAACATTATACATATATAAATCAACCAACTAACCCAATCGAAAAATGAAAAAACTCATCGCAACAACCATTACGGCACTATTCGCACTCACTTCTTTGGTGCCAAGTGCAGGGGCGTTCACTCTTACGGAAACTATAATCAAAACAACGATTATAGATTATAACGACATCTACATAGATGATATCGGTATAGACACCACATATCCTCAGTATTTCTATGCTGACGTATGTACGGATGGAATGACAGCTGAAGGAGTGGTTATTAACTACCATGCAAACGGTTTGGATAAAACTATGGAATTGAACGCAGTTCCGGAAGACGATTGCAAGAGATATTACTCATGGAATTACAGCTATTTCCAATTAGAAGAAGGTGATACGACAACTCTAACCGTAACAATAGACTATTACGATAATTTCGATGAAGACAATGAAACAAACAACGAAGAATCGGAAGCAATAACAATCTCAAGCACAGCAACAGAGACAACTTATCCTGATTTGTACATAAGCGATGTCGGAATAAGTAGCGATTACACCAAGTTCTACGCAAAAGTTTGCGGACTTGATACAAACGATCTATCTACAATAAATCTGAAATTTACTGCAGGTTCTTCTTCAAAAACCAAGTCGATTACGGCTCCGGCATCAGACGCATGCGTAACCGAATACGTTTCAATAGCAACATATTTTTCTTCTTTATCAGAAGGAACCAAATATACTCTTACAGTTGAGGTAGATCCGGCAAACGCAGTAACGGAAGAAGATGAAACAAACAATTCTCTATCGGAAACTTTCACAATTCCGAGCACTACAACTGATTTGAAATTATCGGCTATCGGCCTTGCCGACGATGGAACATCTTTTTACGCAACAATATGCGGAACAGATAGCGGCAGCGTAGGCAGCACCGAAATAACATTTAGCGCCAACAATTACGACAATAAACTTACATTTACAGCTCCGGGAGATGGCGTATGCAAGACAATATATTCATGGGGAACTTCCGTTTTTTCTATCAACGAAGGAACCGCATATACACTTACGGTAACGCTTGACCCTGACGATTCAATCTCGGAAGCGGACGAAACAAACAATGAACTAACAACGACATTCGCCGTCGAAGAAGATGCTACGACTGATGACCTTTATATCAGCGAGATAGGAGCTTCAGCGACATATAGCGCTTTTTATGCAAAAGTTTGTTCTTCCGAAGACACGAGCACAAGTACATCGGTAAGTCTTAAATTTACAGCAAACGGATATAGCAACACCAAAACTATCACAAATCCTTCCGGCGGAAGCTGCTCAACATTCTATTCGGATGGCTTTGAGACTTTCTCGATAGATAAACTCGGCGGAGGAACATACAGCCTTACGGCAGAGGTTGATTCGGCAGACGTGTTGGATGAATCAAGCGAAAGCAACAATTCATCAACATTATCAGTAACATTCGCAGATGATGACGATGTTAATCCAGATTTATACGTAGGAGATATTTCCAATGAAACATATTTAACAATAACAATTGGAAATAAAGGATCTCAAGATTACCCAAGTACCGCGGGAGGTTCTTTATACATATACATAGACGATGTTTTGGAATGGACTTACAGCCTTTCAACACTTGCAGACCAAACCTTCAGAGATTCCGGAGATACATCTGAAGTGCAACCTCAAGTTTTGGACGGAACACATACGATAAAAGCATGCTTATACCCTGATTCTTCAACAAGCGATGCCAATTCAAGCAACGATTGCCGAACAGAAACCGTAACAAGTGGATCAACCGATTCATCTTCTGCAACATACGATCTATGGGTAAGCGACTCAGGTATAGAAAGCGATTATACTAATTTCTACATGACGGTATGCGCGGACGAAGATACCAAAATAAGCAAATTCGCATACATCAATTTCAACGCAAACGGATATGATAATACCCTCGGAATAATGACTCCAGCAGATGGAAATTGCAAAACCTTCTACTCATGGGGAATGTCAAATTTCTCTCTGACTGATGGCTCATCTTATACGGCAACTGCAACAGTAGATTATTACGACTACATCGACGAAACGGATGAAACAAACAATGCAGATACGTTCACCGTAACACTGCCGACAGACTCTGAAACATTGAACGACGGACTGCTTTTCAACCCAAGTATAATGTTTGTAAGAATCGGTGATCTCGATTATCACAACGACGGAGATATCAAACAGGAATACACCGGAATGATAAACTCAAGCGACACAGGTCAATTCAAAGTGATACCGGTAACAGATTTGCTATTTGAAGACAGTCAAACAGATTCCTACGATGAAACAACTGCAGGAGTGTCATTCACAAGCGAGATATACAATCACTGGGATGGAATCCTCCTTTATGTTTATCCTGTAAACGACGATACAGATCCGTCCAGATACATAGACATATGGATAGCAGATCAGGAAATCAAGATTTACGGCACTGACGATCTAGGAACTTACGATCTGGATAGCAGCACAGACAACAAAATCGACATTCAACTAATAGGATACTTGAACGATTACAGCGACGACGAAACAGATAATATTTTTGATAACCTAAGAAGTTTATCCGACAATTTCAACATGTTCGGACAGGACATGGAAGACTCTTCCGATGACGATGTAAATGAAAAATTCCAAGGGATCCTAGATAATTTCTTGAAGACTCCGTTATTGGAATCTGATTCGGCCACAAATTCATTCCTTGCCACCATAACAGCATCAACAGTTGAAGATGCCGTGGAATTATATGAAGAAAATCAAGACGGTATAAAAGAAACTTTATATGAAGACGGCGTAAATCCATTCAAGGATGTAGATATCGGGGAATGGTACGGTGAATACATCAAGTCTATGAACGACAAGGGAATTATTTCCGGCTACAAGGATGAGGACGGAAACGCTCTTGGAGAGTTCAAACCGGGAAACAATGTAACGGTCGCCGAAGCACTAAAGATAATCCTTGAAACAACAGGACAAGGATCTTCGGACAGAATCCCAAATCTTGGATCTGCAGCAAACCATTGGGCAAGCGGATACATTGCAAAAGCTGAAGAGTTGGAGTTAAGCATAATCGAAGATGAAGACCTTGATCTTAATAGAGAAGCTACAAGATCGGAAATCATAAAGATGCTTTTTGAAGCTCTTGAAATAGAAGTCCCTTCTTATGATGAAAGCAGTTTCACGGACGATTCACTTGCGGGAACAGCATTATCAGAAGTGGAATATGCAAAAGACATGGGAATTATATCAGGATACAGCAACGGTACATTCGGTTACAGCTCTTCAATCAACAGAGCAGAAGTATCAAAAATAATAATTGAAACGATAGACACTTTAGGCCTGTAAAAGACTTGTAGACAAACAATAAAAAAACCCCGCTTGCATTGCGGGGTTTTTTATATAACAATCTTTACCGAAACCGTTTTTTCTGGTATAATCTTAAGAAGTAAATTAAAACAAAAACATATGAAAATCGCTCTTTCAACAGACACTTTGAAGGGATATGGCTTAAACCGCATCTTCGAATTCGCAAAAGAATTGGGATTCGACGGAATTGATTTGGCTATGGACCCAAAAGATTTTGATACAACAGACCCCGAGTATGTAGCAAAAATCTCAACAGAAATAGGGATACCAGTTGTTGCAATTCAAACAATGGACAATGCAAAACCAAAAGATTTGAACCTTGCAATCGAAATGGCAAAAACATTAGGAACAAAGGTTATAATTGTACAACCTCCGAAAATTCTAGATAGAAAATATTCAGATTGGCTTAAAAAAGAAGTTCCAAACATCAGGAAAAAAGAAGAAATATCCATCGCATTGGAAAATGCACCAAATAAGATGTGGCTCGGCTTCATTCCTGAACGCGTCATGAATAGCATGTCCGAACTTAAAAAATTCAAACACGCTTGTCTCGACACATCTCGCGCAGCAGAGAAGAAAGAAGATATTTTGGGAGCTTACGGAAATCTTCAGAAGTTTCTAGTTCACATTCATATTTCAAATGTTTCAAAAGGAAAAGGCTACCAACCTCTAACACGAGGATCTCTTCCGTTGGAGAGCTTGATCAGCCGTCTTGCCGCAGACGATTTCAAAGGCGCAGTCTCAATAAAAATCAATCCGAAACTATTGCACGCAAAAGATAAGACCGAGGCCCTTAACGTATTGAAAGAATCAAAAGCGTTTATCGAAAAGTACACAAAGGAATAGCCCTGTAAAAAATCTCTTGTAACATATCTGAAAACAGGTTAGTTTTTCCGCATGCAAAAACTAAAAAAAATCGGTAAATATCTCTTACCCGTAAGTGTCAAAAAAACCCTCAAATACATCTATTATTCAGCACAAGATCTAATAGAAACGATTACAGGCAAAAGGGATACGTCTTATCCGCCAAAACGCCTTAACTTCGTAGGGTCAAGCGAGTTTAAAAAAGTTGGCGACGAGTTTGCGGAACTTTTCAAAAACAAAGGCAATCTCAAACCGGAATATCATATATTAGACATCGGCTGCGGCATAGGCAGAATGGCAATTCCACTCACGAAATACATAAGCGAAAAAGGTTCACTAAACGGATTCGACATCGACAAAAGAGGCGTAAAATGGTGCCAAGAAAACATCACCCCGAAACATCCGAACTTTCAATTCCAATACGTCGATATTTTCAACAAGTATTACAATAAAAAAGGACAAATTCAGGCGGAAAATTTCACCTTCCCGTACCAAAACGAAAAATTCGATTTCATCTTCGCCACATCTGTCTTTACTCACATGCTTCCTCTTCAGGTGGAACAATATCTGAAAGAGATTTCGCGTGTGCTGAAGCCAAACGGAAAAGTTTTTCTAACATTCTTCTCAATAGACAAAACCGCCGAAGAAAACATCAAAAACGGCTCAGCATATTGCACACTTAAATATCAATACGGCTCCGATCCATGTTTTTATTCGCACAAAAATGTTCCGGAAGCGGAAATAGGATTTAGGGAAGAATGGATCAAGAAAACTTTCGCCAAAAATAATCTCGATAAAAACCTGACAATCCTTCGAGGAAAATGGTCGGGAGAATCGCATTGGACATCTTATCAGGATATCGTAATCGCCAACAAAAACTCGTAATCGTCAAGTCGACTTTGGGAGCTTTGTTGACTCCCCTACGCTTCCCTATATAATCCCTTCGGCGCTATCGGATTATCCCGTTAATGATGGGATTCGAATGAGTTATGGACAGATAGAAAAGCCACACGCACACATGCTTTTGCTAATTTTGCAGTAAAAGCATTGATAACCGATGCATCAAATCGCTAAGTTACTCCGTCACTTCTTCTACTTCTCTAACTTCTAATAAGTATGCAACGAAAATTCCTGCACAAGCCTTTGTTTGAATACCCTCTTCCGAATCTTATAGAAATACAGACGAATAGTTACAAATGGTTCTTGAAAGAAGGTATCAAGGAACTTCTAGACGAGATATCCCCTATTACAGATTTCTCGGGCAAGAAGCTTGAATTACACTTCTTAGATCACTCGGTTGGAGAGCCGAAACACTCCGCAAGAGAATGTAAGAACAAAAATCTCACATACGAATCACCTTTAAAAGTACACGTTCAGCTTATCAATAAGGAAAGCGGTGAAATTAAAGAACAGGATGTGTTTTTGGGAGGAATACCGCTTATGACTGAAGCAGGTTCTTTTATTATAAACGGAATTGAACGCGTCGTAGTGAGCCAGCTCGTAAGATCACCGGGTGTATTCTTCTCACGCATAGCTGGATATCCTCATAATCATGCGGCGAAAATCATACCAAAAAGAGGCGCATGGCTCGAAATCGAAACAGATAAGAAAGGAGTAATAAGCGTAAAGATCGACAGGAAAAGAAAGATTTATATCACAAGCCTTCTAAGAGTATTCGGATTTGATACGGATGAAAAAATCCTAAAGATCTGCAAAGACCTAATAAAAGATCCGACAAAAGATCAGATTTTCTTAACGCTTCAAAAAGACCCAGCAAAAGATGCCGACGAAGCATATAAGAGCATATATAGAAAAATCCGCCCTGGCGACTTGGCAACTCCTGAAAATGCAAAATCTCTTATTGAATCAATGTTCTTCGACTACAGAAAATACGACATGGGTTCTGTGGCGAGATACAAACTAAACAGACGATTCGGATTAACCACACCTAACAAGAAAAAATATCACACATTCCAAGTAGACGATTTGATACACATCTTAAGACATTTGATTAATCTAAATAACGGAGAGGGTAAGCCGGATGACATAGATCATTTATCTAACAGGAGAATCCGAACTGTTGGCGAACTTGTTCAGAATAAGTTCCGTGTAGGTTTGCTACGAACGGATAGAATTGCAAAAGACAGAATGACGGTTATGGAACTTGACGCAATCACTCCTACTCAACTTATCAACTCACGCCCGATTACGGCAGCTTTAAGAGAATTTTATGCAAGCTCTCAGTTATCTCAATTCATGGACCAGACAAATCCTCTTGCGGAATTAGCTCATAAGAGAAGACTTTCCGCTATGGGTCCGGGAGGTCTTTCAAGAGAAAGAGCCAGCTTCGATGTTCGCGACGTACATCAATCTCATTACGGAAGAATATGTCCTATTGCGACACCTGAAGGACCAAACATCGGTCTCGTAGTCCACTTGGCGTCTTATGCAAGATTAAACCAGTATGGATTTATCGAGACTCCTTTCAGAAAAATTTCACGAACATGCGAAAATAAAGCTGAAAAACTCGAAGGACATACGGCTGGAGGAGAAGTTAAGAGTAAGGCTGGAAAAGTAATTGTCAGTTCTGGAGATGTTATAGGAGAAAAAGAAGCAAAGGAAATAGAAAAGATCAAAGATTTGAAAGAAATTCCGGTAAGAACCTACGTAACGAATGACGTCACATATTACGACGCAGAAGACGAAAGAGAACTAATTATCGCTCAAGCAAACTCCATATTAAACCCTCAAGGCGAATTCGTAGAAAACCGCGTTGCGGCTCGTGCAAACGGCGAACCTATCCTCGCTCACATAAAAGATCTGACACATATAGATATTTCTCCAAAACAGATTATATCAATCACGACATCCTTGATCCCATTTTTGGAGCATGACGACAATACAAGAGCTTCGATGGGTTCAAACATGCAACGTCAGGCAGTTCCTCTTCTTAAACCAAGCGCTCCTATAGTTGGAACCGGTGTTGAAAAAATAGCGGCGGAAAGCTCGGGACAAGTAATAATGGCAGATGGTCCGGGCACGGTAACAAGCGTAGATGCAAACGAAATCACGGTAATGTATGACAACGGACATAAGAAAACCTACTCTCTCAGAGTTTACGAACGCACAAACCAAGCGACTTGTTTCCATCAAAGAGCGGTTTGCGAAAAAGGACAAAAAGTTAAGAAAAATGAAGTCCTCGCTGACGGCGCATCAACAGATGATGGCGAATTAGCTCTTGGACAAAACGTACTTGTAGCCTATATGAGCTGGCAAGGATATAACTTTGAGGACGCCGTAATTTTATCGGAAAGACTTCTTCACAAGGACACTTATAGTTCGGTTCATATCGAAACATTCACGATAGATATTCGCGATACCAAGCTCGGACCTGAAATAGTAACTCGCGATATTCCAAATGTCGGCGAAGCTAAATTAAAAGACTTGGACGAAAGAGGCATCGTAAGAATCGGCGCATCTGTAAGAGAAGGAGACATATTGGTAGGCAAAATAACTCCTAAAGGTGAAACCGAATTAACTGCCGAAGAAAGACTTCTAAGAGCAATCTTCGGGGAAAAAGCTCGCGATGTAAAAGACACTTCACTCCGACTCCCCGGTGGAGAAGGCGGAAAGGTTGTAAGTGTTCAACTCTTCGACAGAACTGCCGGAGATGAACTTCCAACAGGAGTTAATCAACAATTAAAAGTTGACGTCGCTCAAACAAGAAGAATTTCAATCGGTGACAAAATGGCAGGTCGCCACGGTAACAAAGGTGTCATCTCTATAATAGTACCTGAAGCGGACATGCCTTACCTACCGGATGGACGCGCAGTTGATATCATATTGAACCCGCTTGGTGTTTCAAGTCGTATGAATATTGGACAGATCTTGGAAACACACTTGGGTTGGGCGGCAAAAGAAGTTGGATATAAGATTGCGACTCCACCGTTAGAAGGTATTACAACTGATGAAATCGAACAGGCTTTGAAAGAAGCTAAGCTTCCAAACGAAGGAAAGATCCAAATGTTCGATGGTAGAACGGGTGAACCTTTCGATCATAAAACAACAGTTGGTATTGCCTACATGATGAAACTTAACCACTTGATTGAAGACAAGATTCACGCTCGCTCTGTCGGACCATACTCCCTTGTCACACAACAACCTCTTGGAGGAAAAGCTCAGCACGGTGGACAGAGATTCGGAGAAATGGAAGTTTGGGCTCTTGAAGCTTATGGAGCAGCTCATGTATTGCAAGAGATGTTAACAATTAAATCAGATGACGTTTACGGAAGGGCGAAGGCTTATGAAGCTATCGTAAAAGATGAACCTATCAAGAAGCCTCGCACACCGGAAAGCTTTAACGTATTGGTAAAAGAGCTTCAAAGCTTGGGTCTTAACGTCGAAATGGTAGAAAGCGAAATAGATGAAGAAGAGGAAGAAGAGATATATACAAAAGAAGAGGTTTTGGCCTCTGAAGAAAACCTAGTGGTTGACACTCCTGAAGGAGAACAACCAAGCACTTCGGTGGTAGATGAACCTGAAGAGGGTGATGAGGATGCCGAAGAAGAATTTGATGAATCAAAACTTGATGAAATGGAAGAAGATCCGGTTTCAGAAGAGGACACTGAAGGATTTGGAATTGAAGAAGATGAAAACTCCAACGAATAACACACCCTTTGTAATCTCTAATGTCTATAACATATGCGAAGCGTAAACAAAGTAATCTTAATAGGTAACGTAACGAGAGATCCCCAAGTCCGCCAAACTGAAAACGGACAAGCCGTATGCACATTCGGTCTTGCAACAAATAGAAGATGGATCACCTCAAGCAACGAACAGCACAGCATGGCGGAATTTCATGAACTTGTGGCATGGTCGCGCCTAGCTGAAATTTGNGAAAAATATGTAAGAAAAGGAAAGCTTTTATACATTGAAGGCTATCTGAAAACCAGAAACTGGACAACTCCTGAAGGAGTAAANAAATTCAAAACCGAAATTATAGTTCAAGATTTGATCATGCTTGAAAAAAGAATGAAGGACGGCGAAGAAGATTATGTTCCGTCAGAAGAAAACGCAGTAATATCGGAAGAAGATCAATCCGCATCTAACGAACCTGCCCCAGAAAATGAAAAAATCGACATGGACCTGGGTCTTTAGTCTTTAGTCTTCAATCTTTTATCTTTAATCTTTTATCTCTTATCCACATATGAAACATACAACCTTCGACACCATAGCGATTTCAGTCGCATCGCCGGAACAAATTTTGTCCTGGTCACATGGTGAAATCAAAAAACCGGAAACTATCAATTATCGCACTCAAAAACCGGAAAAAGACGGTCTTTTCTGCGAAAAGATTTTCGGTCCAACGAAAAACTGGGAATGTTATTGCGGAAAATACAAGCGCATCAGGTACAAAGGCGTAATATGCGAAAAATGCGGAGTCGAAGTAACTCGCTCAATCGTAAGACGCGAACGCATGGGACATATCAAGTTGGCGGTACCAGTAACTCATATTTGGTTTTTGAGATCCACACCGAGCCGTATCGGCTTGCTCTTGGATTTACCGGTAAAAACTATTGAACAGGTTGTATATTTCGCAGCTTATATAGTCACTCAAGTTGATGAAAAAACCAAGAAGGAGTCTGAAGAACAATTGAAAGATGAATTCAAAAACTACAAGCAGAAAATCAAGAAAGAATACGCAGAAAAAACAAAGGAAATCGAGAAATCTAAAGAAATTGCAAAGGAATTAAAAGCAAAGAAAATCGAAGAAATAGAGAAAGAAGCGGCTTCAAAATCGGATGAGCTTATCGGACAACATCAAAAAGCCAAAGAAGATTTGGCAAGTTTGCACGTAGGCGCAGTCCTATCCGAACTTCAATATAGAGANATGTCTATGAAATTCGGTCATCTTTTCAAGGCGAATACCGGAGCGGAAGCTATCAGNGATATTATCAAGAATGTTGAATTGAAGAAGCTGGAAGAAGATTTGTTAAAAGAAATCGTAAAAGCGGGCGGTCAAAAAAAGAAGAAACTTATCAAACGAGCAAAACTTGTAGCAAGTTTGCTTAAAGCGGGAATCAAGCCGGAATGGATGGTGATGACAATTCTTCCTGTAATTCCACCGGATCTAAGACCTATGGTTCAATTGGACGGAGGAAGATTCGCAGCATCTGACTTGAACGATTTATATAGAAGGGTAATCAACAGAAACAACCGTTTGAAAAAACTTATGGCAATCGGCGCTCCTGAAGTAATCTGCCGAAATGAAAAACGTATGCTTCAAGAAGCCGTAGATACTCTTATNAACAACTCCGCGCGACAAGGAAAAACTGTATTCAACACGGGAGATAAGAGAAAACTCCGTTCCCTATCGGATATGTTAAAAGGCAAACAAGGTCGTTTCAGACAAAACTTGCTTGGTAAACGCGTGGACTTCTCAGGTCGTTCCGTAATCGTCGTCGGTCCTAAATTGAAATTGAATCAATGTGGACTTCCGAAAACAATGGCTCTTGAACTTTTCAAACCATTCGTAATCGGCAGACTTATAAAAGACAACCTCGCTCATAACATCAAGAATGCGGAAAAACTCATTATGTCGGGCAAAAAAGAAGTATGGGATATTCTTGAAGAAGTAACAATAGGACATTATGTCCTCTTAAACCGCGCTCCAACGCTTCACAGACTTGGTATCCAAGCTTTTCAACCGGTCTTGGTAGAAGGTAAAGCTATTCAGGTTCATCCTCTCGTATGCGCCGCTTTCAACGCCGACTTCGATGGAGATCAGATGGCTGTACATATTCCTCTTTCGAAATCAGCTCAAGATGAAGCAAGGACAATTATGGCTTCTACAAGCAACTTGCTCAAGCCATCATCAGGCGGACCTATCATCAATGCCGCTCAAGATATGGTACTCGGCTGTTACTATCTAACTCAAATACACAAAGGCAAGAAAGGCGAAGGAATGGTATTCGGAAATGCAGAAGAAGCGATACTTCATTACGAACTTGGCAATATCCATTTGCAAGCAATCGTAAAGGTAAGAATAAACGAAAAAATCATTGAAACATCCGTAGGACGCGTGCTTTTCAATCAAATAATTCCAACCGAACTCGAGTACAAGAATAAAGTAATGAAAAAAGGAGATCTCAAGAACTTGATCACTGAATCTCTTGAAAAAGCCGGACCTGCAAAAACAGCACTTCTTGCAGACGACATTAAGAACATAGGATTTAAATATGCAACTCTTTCAGGCCTATCTATTGCAAGTACAGACATGCAAATCCCGAAAGAAAAAGCCAAGATCGTTGAAACTGCAGATGAAATAGTAAGAAAAATCAACAATCAATATTGGAAAGGTCTCGTAACTGAAGATGAACGATACAACAACACAATCAAAATTTGGTCTCGAGCAAAAGCAGACATAACAACAGCAATGGTAAGTACATTCAACGAGAACAACGATATTTTCTATATGATCGACTCTCAGGCCAGAGGTAACTGGGGACAGATTACTCAGCTCTGCGGTATGAAAGGTCTCGTGGCTAATCCGGCCGGTAAGACTATCGAACTTCCTGTTAAGTCCAGCTTGAAAGAAGGTTTCACAATCTTGGAATACTTCATTGCCACTCACGGAGGTAGAAAAGGTAAGTCAGATACAGCTTTGAAAACAGCTGAAGCAGGTTACCTTACTCGCCGTCTTGTCGACGCGGTTCAAGATATCATTATCAAGGAAGTAGATTGCGGATCTAATCACAAACATTGCATCACTGAAGCAGAGAGTGAAAGAATCGGTGAGGCGTTCGAAAACAGAATATATGGACGAACTCTTGCTGAACATGTAGTACACCCAAAAACAGGTGAAGTATTAATCAAAAAAGGCGAACAAATAGGAAACAATGAGATCAAGGTAATCATGAACAATGACGTCGAACAAGTATCTGTAAGATCCGTCATGACCTGTAAAACAGAAGATGGTATTTGCCAGAAATGTTATGGCAGAGACTTGGGAACGAACAAGACTGTAGACTTCGGAACAGCTGTCGGTATTATCGCGGCACAGAGTATCGGCGAGCCGGGTACTCAGCTAACCATGAGAACATTCCACATGGGTGGTGTCGCCGGCGAATCGGATATCACACAAGGTTTGACTCGCGTTGAAGAGTTGTTTGAAGCACGACCTCCTAAATCACCAGCTGTAATAAGCGAAGTTGCAGGAAAAGTTAAGATCAAGCACAAAGTAGCAACAAACGAAGTCCGCATAGTAAGCACAGATCCAATCGAACTGATTTACCATATCAGTAAGAACTTCAAGTTAAACATAAAAGAAGGCGACAAAGTGAAAGAAGGTGAAGTGATAGCAGTTAACAAGACGAAAAAACAAGAATTGCGAACTGAAGGTAAAGGTACTGTTCAAAAAATTACAAAAACTACAATTGTAATTTTAAGCGAAGGAACCGTAGAAAAAGTTTACGAAATCCCAAGCAACAGAACCTTGAAAGTTAAGAATGGCGAAATGATAACAGTCGGAACTCCCCTAACTTCAGGCCATATCAACTTGAGAGATCTTCAGAAGCTTACAGAACTCTATGTGGTGCAAAAATACATCATGTCCGAAGTACAAAGCATCTACGCTTCACAGGGTCAAACGATTAACGACAAGCATATTGAAATCATCATAAGACAAATGTTCTCAAAAACAAGAATCATAGACTCTGGCGATACAGACTTCCTAACAGGAGAAATCGTAGATTCAATCAAGGTTGAAAAGGCAAATGAGAAAATGAAGAAAGCGGGAAAACGTCCGGCAGAAACAGAAAGACTATTGCTTGGTCTTACAAGAATTGCTCTACATACTTCAAGCTGGCTATCGGCAGCGTCATTCCAAGAAACAATCCGCGTACTGGTCGAAGCATCAACAACCAAACGCGTAGATGAATTAAGAGGATTGAAGGAGAATGTAATCATCGGTAAATTAATTCCGGCAGGAGCGATTTTTAGAAAAAGAATTGGACAAGAATAAAAAATCTTGCACTCAAGAAAAAAATAGTATAAAGTTCCCCAGCCAGCGCAAAGGAAGCAAAGCGCTCATTTGCGCCTTATTATAGCCAGATTGCGAACGCAATCCCCATATACATATCTAATACACATGCCAACAATAAACCAACTAGTCAGAAAAGGACGAAGGAAGAAAATCAAAAAGAGCAAATCTCCAGCGCTGCAATTAATTGCAAACAACTTGAAGAACGCTCCAGTAGCACTACCATGCCCTCAAAAGCGCGGAGTCTGCGTAAAGGTAACTACGAAAACGCCTAAAAAGCCTAACTCGGCTTTGAGAAAAGTTGCAACAGTAAGACTGACTAATGGTGAAATGGTAATTGCATATATCCCAGGAGAAGGACATAATTTGCAAGAACACTCAATCGTAACGGTAAGAGGAGGACGCGTTAAGGACTTGCCGGGTGTTAAATACCACATCATAAGAGGCACGATGGATACTCAAGGAGTTGATGGCCGCAAACAAGGACGCTCAAAATACGGAGCTAAAAGACCGAAGAAATAAAGGCGCATCGCATAATACTTAATACTTTATACCAACTACTATCAATCATGGGACAAAAAAAATGTACATATATACCGGACGGTTCAACTCCTCTTCAAGAGAAGTTCGTTAATTACGTTATGAAGAGAGGAAAGAAAACAGTAGCCCGAAGAATTTTCGCAGATATGCTTGAAGAACTTAAGAAAAAAGGCGGAAAAAATCCTGAACAAATATTCGAACGAGCAATTGAAAACGTAAAACCTGCAATGGAGGTAAGGCCTAAGAGAATTGGCGGAGCTGTTTACCAAATACCTATCGAAGTTAAACCGGGAAGACAAACCATGCTTGCTTTCAGATGGATCCTTGAAGCCTCAAGGGCAAAAAAAGGAATGAAAATGGCAAACAAGCTAGCATTGGAATTAATGGATGCTGCCAACCAACAGGGAACAGCTATAAAAAAGAAAGAAGACGCACACAAGATGGCTCAAGCTAACAAGGCTTTCGCTCATTTCGCAAAATACTAGAACACAGGTCACCCAAACAACAGCCTGACTTGCGATCTACAATCTTTTCTGCTATCTGTGTCTTGTGTCTTGCTCCTTACTAAACACAAAAACATGAAAAAAATACAAATCGCACTTTTACCAATATTCATACTCTCGCTAGCCGGATGCGGGGAACTTTCGGCAATAGAATATAATAACGAAATTGCCCAAACTCTGGACTCAAATTCAAGCCTAATAAAAGAGACCATAACAGCTTACGACTCAAGCATCCCTGAAATAGTAACGGAACAAACGGAATTGGACACAGTGGCAATGGAATCGGCATTGGAAAAAGCCACAGAAGAGTCTGAGAAAATTCCATCTCTTCTATCTTTAACAAGCAAGAGCCTTGAACAAGAAACAGNAGTGGAAGAAGAGTTGGCGATTTACATTTCAGCTTCGGNAAAATGTCTAACTGTATATTCCCAAATGCTTAATTATTATAAGTCCGGTGATTATAAAACAGACCTAGAGTCAGTCAGCAAATACGACACGGAAATTTACGAAAACTACAACGCCCTCATCGAGTCGAATAATAAATTAGCGGATATTCTGGAGCAATATGCTGAATAACAGAGAGCAGANCGAACCCTGTTATTTCTATAACACCAAATACTTTTTGAGAGCATCATNCATGCTCGAGAGAACCNATAACGGGACNTTGATTCTCNTCACGGGATCGAAAGCTTGCAAAAATTCCCTTCCCTTGACTTTAAGGTTTTCCACCATATAATACTCCAGCAATCAGTCACTCAGTCACATTGTGACTTTTTTAATTAACCAAAATTTATATGGCGGACAAACCCACGGTAACAGACCTGCACAAACTTAGAAACATAGGTATTTTCGCGCACATCGATGCCGGAAAAACAACGGTAAG
>C687J26860_1000801_pt1 | contig 16177 bp, 18 predicted proteins | sample RifOxyC2_FD_26860 | JGI IMG/M metagenome (IMG submission 26860)
TTTTTAAATTGTGTTCCCGTGCACCTTTGATTATGATTTTGTCGGAAGGCATTATATAATTATAACATGAAGGTCTTATGCGCCATGTCGGGGGGGGTCGATTCGTCGGTCTCCGCCGCTTTATTAAAAGAACAGGGTTATGATGTCTTAGGGATCACCATGCAAATCTGGCCCGGTAAAAAAGATTTTGGCGGCTGCTGCGGATTAAAAGAGATTGAAGATGCCAAAGAGGTCTGCCGCGTACTTGGCATCCCCCACTACACCGTCAATTACCGCGAAGAATTTAAAAAATACGTAATCCAAAACTTTATCGAAGAATATAAGAACGGCCGCACGCCGAACCCATGCATTCGCTGCAATGAGTTCCTCAAGTTTAAATTATTGCTCAAGAAGGCCGAGGAACTTGGGTGCACCAAAATCGCGACCGGCCATTACGCCCAAATAAAAGACGGACGGCTCTTTAAGGGCGTGGATCAGCGCAAAGATCAATCCTATGTCTTATATATGATGAACCGAGAGAGTTTAAGAAAAACGCTCTTCCCAATGGGAGAATACACGAAAGAGGAAGGAAGAAAGCTGGCCAAAAAGTTTAAGCTGCCGGTAGCCGAAAAGAAAGAGAGCCAGGAGATTTGTTTTATTGATGATGATAATTATGGCCGGTTCTTAAAAGAAAATATTCCTGAAGCAATCAATCCGGGAGACATTATAGATCAATCCGGGATCGTGGTCGGAAAACATAAAGGGATAATTTTCTACACCATCGGGCAGAAGAAAGGGATCGGCGCCTATGGAGCCAGAAAGTTTGTGACAAAAATTGATGTTTTGAAGAATACAATTACCATCGGAAACGACAACGATTTGATGGGCAACACTTTAACCGCCGACCATGTGACCTTTACCTCCGGACAGGCACCGGAGGGCGAAATAGAAGTTGCCGCCAAAATCAGATATAATAGTAAAGAATCACCGGCAATATTGTCCGCAAACGATAATATCGTTCGCCTGAATTTCAAAGAGAACCAGCGGGCAATCACACCCGGACAGTCGGTGGTATTTTATAAGGGGGATGAGGTAATTGGCGGCGGAATCATTAACTGACAAGATCCACAAATTAAAAAAAGAACGCAACGCGGTGATTCTGGCCCATAACTATCAATTGCCCGAAGTGCAGGATATCGCCGATTATACCGGCGATTCCCTCGGATTGTCCATTGAAGCGTCAAAGACCAGGGCGGACTTGATCGTTTTTTGCGGCGTCCATTTTATGGCGGAGACCGCCGCGATCATCTGCCCCGAAAAAACGGTGCTGATGCCCGACATTAAAGCCGGTTGCCCGATGGCCGACATGATAACCGTACCGCAACTTCAAAGTTTAAAGCTCAAAAATCAAAGCGCAAAAGTAGTGTGCTATATAAATTCCTCGGCGGCAATAAAAGCCAAATCGGATATCTGCTGTACCTCCGCCAATTCAATTGAGGTCTGCCGGTCGCTTGATTGCAACGAGATAATTTTTGTACCGGATAAATATTTGGGCATGTATACGGAAAAGAAGATCAAGGACAACAACAAGGACAAGAAATTCATACTATGGAACGGCTACTGCCCCACCCATGCCAAAATCCTCCCCGAACATATCAGGGAAGCAAAGAAAAAACATCCGGGAGCGATGGTGATGGTCCATCCGGAATGCCGCCCGGAAACAATCGCCGAAGCCGACCGGGTCTTCTCAACCGGAGGGATGTGGACCTTCGCGAAAGAAAGCACGGCAAAAGAATTTATCGTCGGAACAGAAATAGGGATGGTCTACCGTCTGCAAAAAGATAATCCGGAAAAAAAGTTCTATCCGGCAACTGAAATCGCGGTCTGTCCCAACATGAAAAAAACGACGCTTGAAAAAGTGCTCTGGTCCCTGGAGGATTTGAAAGAAAAAATCGTGGTGGATCAAAAAACCGCCGAAGCCGCGCGCCTCACAATCACTAGAATGCTTGGTCTCTCCTAGCCATCCGCCGGCGAATCCCGCGGCTGACCAGCTCATAAATCTCTTCCATCAAAAACGGTTTGCGTAAATATTCCAAAGCACCCAAATCAATCGCCCGGGCATGGGAATGCTCGTCTCCATAAGCGGTTACCATCGCCACCTCTATCTCCGGATCCTTCTCTTTAAACTGCCGCAAAAGCTCCAGCCCATCCACCTTGGGCATCTTAATATCGACAAAGGCGACATCGTATTTCCCCTTGGCAAAGGTTTTGAGCGCTTCGGTGCTGTCCTCAAAAAGGTCAACGTTGTAATTTTTAATACTCAAGATCATCTTGAAAGACTCAAGAACCGACGGCTCATCGTCAACAACAATGATCCTGGCGTTATCGCTCATTTATTATCCTCTCTCAACTTCAGACCGCGCTCAACCAGCTCATAGATCTCTTCCATTAAAAATGGTTTGCGCAAATATTCGATCACACCCAGTTTGCGGGCGGTGGTTTCGGAGGCCTTGGTATCATACGCGGTCATGATTATTACCTGCAAGCGCGGATCGGTTTTTTTCATCTCCCTTAAAATTTCGATCCCGTCGATCTGGTCGGGGAGCTTGAGGTCGATAAAGGCAACATCGTATTTGTCTTTTTGAAAATTCGCGAGAGCGGAATGGCCGTCGGCAAAGACTTCAACTCCGTAATCTTTGTACTTTAAGGTCATTTTAAACGCTTCGAGGATACTGGTTTCGTCGTCGATCACCAGAACATTGGCTTTAACGCTCAATGTATCCCTTCGGGCGGCTTCGGGGTGGCCGATTCTTTTGGGGTTTTTACTCTGCGGCGGCGGCGCAGGCCGCGATCAACCAGTTCATAAATCTCTTCCATCAAAAACGGTTTGCGTAAATATTCCAGCGCTCCCATATTGATGGCGTTGGCATGTGAAGCGTCGGTGGCATAGGCGGTAACAATTACGACTTCAAGTTCGGAGTCGGCTTCTTTTAATTTTTTCAGCACTTCCAGGCCGTCCATCTTGGGGAGCTTCATGTCGATAAAGGCGATATCGTATTTCCCTTTTTCTATTTTTTCGAGGGCGGAGGGGCCGTCAAGAAAAGCGTCAACGTCATAATCTTTGATTTTGAGGATCATCTTGAAGGATTCCAAAACCGTCGGCTCGTCGTCAACTACCAGGATTTTTATATTTTCTGACACTTTGCACCTCTTTCGGAATTTTATCAATTCACCCTCCACTTTGCAAGCGGGTATTTGTGTTATATAATGAATTTGGAAACAAGCCGGGATAGCTCAGTTGGCTAGAGCGAGGGACTCATAAGCCCTAGGTCGTCGGTTCAATCCCGACTCCCGGCAAACAAAAATCCTATGAAAAAAACATTGGTCTTGTCCGCTTATCTTTTTTTTGTGCCGTCGCTTTATATTATTTTGACTTCAAGACGTTTGGATAAGGACTGCTCCTTCCACGCGGCACAGGCTTTTCTCCTCTGGCTTATCTTCCTGGCGGTTTACACCATCCTAGTTCCGATCCGCGATTCGCACTTTGCGATCCTGCTGCCCTGGGGAGCAATCGCCGCGATCGGGATCACTAAAATTAAAGTACCGGTCCTCTCCGGCTGGGCGGAAGCGTTATGTTAAAAGAACGATTTCTGCAAACGATCAAAGAATACAAGATGATCAAGCCCAAGGACATTGTTTTGGCCGGAGTTTCGGGAGGCGCCGATTCGGTTTCCCTTCTTCATCTTTTAAATGAAGCAAAAGAAGAATTGGATTTTACCCTCTATGTGGCCCACTTAAATCATCTCTTGCGGCCGGACGCGGAGATCGACCAGCGTTTTGTTGAGGGGCTCTCCAAAAACCTGGGATTAACCTGCATCTCCGATTCGGTAAACGTTGCCGCCTACGCCGAAACCGAAAAAATGAACATCGAAAACGCCGCCCGCAAACTGCGCTACGAATTCTACCGCAACACCGCGCAAAAGATCGGGGCAAACAAGATCGCTCTGGGGCACAACGCCGACGACAACGTTGAAACTTTTTTAATGCACCTGTTGAGGGGAGCGGGACTGAAGGGGTTGACCGGGATCCCCCCTGTCAGAAAAAACATTGTCCGCCCGCTGATCAAAATCTGGCGGCGGGACATCGACAAATATATCGCCACGCTTAAGCTGGTTCCCAGAATCGATCACACCAACTACGAGTCCAAATACCTGCGCAACCGCGTTCGCTTAAAATTGATCCCGCAGCTTAAAATTTATAATTTAAACATCAAGGATATCCTTTTGCAAACGATCCTTCTCTTAACCGAAGATTCGCTTTATCTGGAGAGAGAGGTCAAGCAAGCCCTGCAGGAGATCATCACCCGCCAGAGCGACTATGAGCTGGAACTTAATCTTGAAAAACTCCGCGCGCTTGACCCTCCGGTGCAGGGGCATTTTATCCGCGCGGCGATCGAACGGGTGAAAGGGAACCTGTCGGAACTGGCCTTCTCGCATATTCATGATATCTTAAAAAATCTTTATTCGAACGAAAGCTGGGAGTTGAACCTTCCGGAAAAGATTTTTGTGATCGGGACTCGCAGCAAGCTGACCATCACCAAAGAGAAGCCTCCTCTTCCCCAAAAAATTTCTTTCCGTTATAAACTGCCGATACCAGGCAAAGTTCTGATCGAAGAGATCGGAATGGAGATCATGGCCGAAATCGAAAGCAAAAAATCTTTCCAGGAGACCGAACCTTCCGCCGACACCGTCTATGTCGATTTTGACGAAGCGGGCAAAGAACTGCTGGTCAGGTCGCGCCGCGACGGCGACCGCTTCTATCCGCTCGGCATGAAGGGGGCAAAAAAGCTGCAGGACTTTTTTGTCGACAACAAAATAAATAAAGAGGATCGGGACCGGATTCCGATTGTTGAGGCGGAGGGACGCATCATCTGGGTAGCCGGACTGCGGATCGACGAAAGGGTCAAAGTCACCCGCAAGACCTCAAAAGTCATAAAACTACATGCGAATCATAGAAATCCATAACCTTCCGGAAGCCGAGGCCGAACTCCTAAAAATCAAAGCCGATCGACAGGGAATAAAAATAATGGCTCCCAAAGCGGTTTTTCGCGCGGTTAAAATCGAAAAGCTCTCTCCGACCCAAAGCAACATTATTAAACAGGAAATGCTGGCTCTGGGGGGAGAAGCGGCGGTCAGCCGCGGCTCAATCAACCATTCGGAAAAAGAGGGAGGAGCGCTTCTTCTGGGAACGCTCCAACAATTTGAGGATTTAATAAAAAAGCTCCGGCAACATTGTTTTAGGCTCCCGGATATGGCTAAAGAGCTTGAGACGGTCCTGAAAAACTATACAGCTCCCCTCTCTTTAAAAATCGGAGGAAAAACTTGGCCGCTCGGCAAGAAAACTTATATCATGGGGATCCTAAATGTAACCCCCGATTCTTTTTCCGACGGCGGCTTGTTTTTTGACCATGAAAAAGCGATCGCGCATGGCATGAAAATGATCGAAGAAGGGGCGGATATAATCGACATAGGCGGAGAATCGACCCGCCCCGGAGCAACTCCGGTTTCAATCAAAGAAGAGGTCAGAAGGATTGTGCCGGTAGTAAAAAAACTGGCAAAAGAGCTCCCGGTTTCAATAGACACCAGCAAATCCATCGTTACCCAAGCCGCCTTGGAAGCCGGAGCGGTGATGGTGAACGATGTCAGCGGGTTCCATCGTGATCCCAAAATGGCAAAGATAGCGGCAAAATTCAACGCGACTGTTACCATTATGCATATGCAAAAACATCCACATTATTTTGACCTGATCGGCAACATAATTTCCTATCTAAAAGAAGGGCTTGCAATTGCCCGAAATGCTGGTATACTAAATAACCAAATAATAGTTGACCCGGGATTCGGCTTCGGGAAGAGCGTCGAAGGCAACCTTGAGATTTTAAGGCGGCTTAAGGAATTAAAAGTTCTGGGGCATCCTCTCTTGGTTGGAACCTCTCGCAAGTCATTTATCGGTAAAACGCTTAATCTGCCGGTTGAGGAGAGGATAGAAGGGACGATCGCGACGGTAGTCCTGGCGATCCAAAACGGGGCGGATATTATCCGAATCCATGACGTTAAAGAGATGAAACGATCCGCCAAAATGGCGGATAAAATTATACGAAGGAGGAGAATCTGATGGCGAAGAAAAAAAAGAAAGCAGGGACAGGCCTTAGACCTGTCCGTTCCAACAAAAAAGGCCTTAGGCCTGTCCAAAAGGCAAAAAAAGTTGATGGAAAACACCCAAAAATAAAAGGTCCGCAAAGGGTTTTTTTGGCGTTGGGAAGCAATGTCGGCGACCGGGAAGAATATATAGAGCAGGCGGTTTTTTTAATCAGTAAGATTAAGGGGGTCGAGGTTCTGAAAAGGTCAACCAACCACGAAACCGAACCGGAAGGAGACACCGACCAGCCCTCTTTCATCAACGCCGCCCTTGAGATCAAGACCGAGCTCCCTCCGCAAAAACTGCTCAACGAATTTACCACCATTGAAAACGCCCTTGGGCGGGAAAGGGAGACCGAATGGGGACCGCGCACAATCGATATTGATCTCCTTTTCTACGGAAAAATGATTGTAAGCGAAGACAATCTACAGATCCCCCACCCCCTGATCCATGAGCGGACTTTTGTCTTGGAACCGATGAAAGAGATCGCTCCCGAATTTACCCATCCGGTGCTGGAAAAAACTATTGAAGAACTTTTTGAAGAAAGAAAAGTTGAAAGCGGGCATACATACGATGACGATCTACCGGGATTCAAAAAAATCAAAGGGGCCATCTACGACGACTACGAACGTTGGTGAGACAAAAAGGCTTGGAAAAGAACTGGCGAAGACCTTAAAAAATCACGACATTCTAGCTTTGTCCGGAGATCTGGGCGCGGGAAAAACGACGCTGATTCAGGGAATCTGCGAAGGGCTGGGAATTAAAGATTACGTCACCTCCCCTTCTTTTACCATTATCAATGAGTACAATGGGAAATTACCCGTCTTCCACATCGACCTTTACCGACTGGAAGAGATTGAAAGCATCAAAGACCTCGGAATCGAAGAATATTTTCAAAAAGATGGTATTATTATAATTGAATGGGCGGAGCGGATGTTCGATCTTCTACCCAAAAAAGCGCTAAAAATTAAAATAGAGGTAATTGATGAAAATACTCGGAATATCGTCCGCGACTAAAACAATCAGTGTTGGCTTGGTGGATCAAGACAAGTTATTGGCCGAACTTACATTCTCAGGCCTTGAAGCTTTTACCGAAGACCTGATCGTTTATATAAAAAAGATAATTGATGAATCGGGAGTAAAACCGGAATGTATTGCGGTAACAGAGGGACCGGGAGCGTATTCGGGTCTGCGCGGCGGGATGGCGACGGCAAAAACATTGGCACAGGTTATGAAAATTCCGGTAGTCGGCGTTTCCACCCTTGAAGCGATTGCTTATAATATGATTGATGTTGACGGAACCGTAGCGGCAGTGACCCACGCCAAGTCCGACGATTATAATTTTGCCTTGTTTGGAATAGCAAATAGAGAGATAAAACGACTAACCGATGATCTGTTGGTTTCAAAAGACCGGCTTGAAAAAAAACTGGCCCACATCAAAAGATGCGACGGCTTACCACGCGGCAGCTCGGTTGCTTTTCTGGCGCAAGGGAAAGAAAAGGTTGATCTTCTAAAACTTCACCCCAAATATTCGCATAAGCCGAATATCAGGGAGTATAAATGATCAAAATATTCCTGCTGACAGAAAAGGAGCTCCCCGAAGTTATCGCGATCGAAAATCTCTCTTTTCCTTTCCCCTGGAAACCGGAACAGTTCAGCAAAAACCTGCCGCAGTTTTATTGCGCTAAAATCGACGATAAAGTCGTCGGCTTTATCGGGATAGAAAAAATCCACGATGAAGCGCATATTCTGCACATGGCGGTTGATCCGGCCTTTAGGCGCCAGGGGATCGGAAAATTGATGCTTGAGGAAGCGCTAAAAACAGATGCTTCCAAATTTATTCTTGAAGTGCGTGAATCAAACTCCCCCGCCCGCTCGCTTTATGAGAGCTTCGGATTTAAAGAGGCGTACCGGCGGAAAAAATACTATAATGATAACGACGAAGACGCGCTGGTGATGATTTATGAAAAAAAACCTGCTTGAAGAATTAAAAAACCGAATATTGGTTATCGACGGAGCGATGGGTACCATGCTGATGCAAAACGGCATCCGCCCCGACGAAAACTTTGACCTCCAAAACATTAAAAATCCGGAAATAGTAAAGTCCGTGCATAAGGCCTATGTCGATGCCGGAGCGGATATAATAGAAACGAATACTTTCGGCGCAAACCGCCTAAAAGTCGGCGACAAAGTAAAAGAGATCAACCAGGTCGCAGTGAAACTGGCAAAGGAGGCCGGAGCACTTTTTGTCTGCGGATCGGTCGGACCTTTGGGAAAACTGCTCCAACCGTATGGGGAAGTAAGTTTTGATGAGGCCCACAGCATCTTCAAGGAACACATCGCCGCTTTGGCGGAAGCCGGAGCCGATTGCATATCGATTGAAACAATTTCCGATATACAGGAGATGCGGGCGGCGTTGATCGCGGCCAAAGAAGCAACGACCATCCCGATTATCGCCAGCATGACCTATGAAAAGGACGGCCGGACAATTTTTGGAACACCGATTGAAGCGGCGGCGGTAACGCTCGAAGCCCTTGGAGCCGATATTATCTCCCTAAACTGCTCAACCGGACCGGAAGATATGCTGGCCATAAGTGCAAAGCTCAAAGCTCAAAGTTCAAAGCCGATCATGGTGATGCCGAACGCCGGAATGCCGGATTTGGTTGACGGGAAAGCGGTCTATAAGATGACGCCGGAAACCTTTGCCAAACACGCGGCTAAGTTTGTTGAATTGGGAGTCGCTATTGTGGGCGGTTGTTGCGGTACTTCACCTAAACATATCAAAGAGGTCGCAAAAACAGTTAAGTCCATGGAACCGCGAATTTATTCGCAGGTTCCACAACCAAATTCAAAATTCTCTTCTAGAACAAAGGTAGTGGAAATAAAAGAAGGAAAGCTTTTTGTCGTCGGTGAGAGGATCAATCCGACCGGAAGAAAAGCGTTGCGGGAAGAGATAAAAGCGGGAAAGTTCCACACGATCCGGCAGGAGGCGGTTGAACAGACCAAAGCCCGGGCCGATCTTTTGGATATAAATATCAGCATTCCGATGGGAGACGACGCGGCAATCATGCAAAAAGCGGTGGAGACGGTCGTCTCCGCCAGCGACCTGCCGCTGTCGATCGATTCACCAAACACAAACGCGATTGAAAGCGGATTGAAAAACTTCCCCGGGCGGGCATTACTCAATTCGGTAAATGGCAAAAAAGAAAGTTTGGAGAAAGTTCTCCCTCTGGTAAAAAAATACGGGGCAATGGTCATCGGACTCTGCCTTGACGAGAACGGGATCCCCAAAACCGTGCAGGAGAAAGTTGCAATTGCCAAAAAGATTATCGCAGCGGCGGAAAAACAAGGGATTTCTAAAGATCGGATGTTCATCGATACGCTGGTCATGACCGCGGCGGTCTCTGTTGACGAAGCGCTTGAAACGTTAAAAGCTATTCCTGAAGTAAAAAAACTGGGGGTTCGGACAATCCTGGGCGTCAGCAATTGCTCCCACGGCCTCCCCCACCGGGCAATCGTAAACGGTATTTACCTCAAACTGGCCAGAATTTTTGGACTTGATGCCGGCATCATTGATCCACTCGACCCCGAAATTAATAAGGCCCTGGCATATACGCCGAAAGAAAACGATAAGGACCGGTTAATTGAGGAATTAAAGAACGAAGTAAAAAAATCTTTCAAACTGCCAAAAACCGGAACAACCGCGTTAAAAAGCAAAGATATTAAAGCGGACCTGCCGACTATAAAAGAGACAATTATTGAAGGAGACGCGGAATCAACCGTTAATCTGGTAATCGAGGCGTTAAAATCAATTGAACCGCAAAAAATCATAGATCAGGCGCTTATCCCCGGAATGGAAATCGTCGGCGGCAGGTTCTCCAAAAAAGAAATCTTCCTACCCCAGGTCCTCGCTTCCGCGGAAGCGATGAAAAATGGTTTTGAACTCTGCAAAGCCAAGATTCCAAAAGATGAAATAAAAAGCGCGGGAAAGATCCTTCTGGCGACCGTTGAAGGAGACGTCCACGACATCGGTAAAAATATCGTCAAGATGATGCTGGAAAACAACGGCTTTGAAGCAATTGACCTTGGAAAAGATGTTCCGGCGAAAAAAATCATTGAAGCCGCGATCAAAGAAAAGCCGGCGGCGATCGCCCTTTCGGCGCTTTTGACCACCACGATGCTGGAGATGAAGCACGTCAAAGAAGAATTAAAGAAAAACGGGCTCAATATCCCAATCATCGTCGGCGGCGCGGTGGTTACCAACGACTTTGCGGTTGAAATCGGGGCATTGCACGGAGAGGACGCGGCCTGCGCGGTTACTCTGGCGAAAGAAATCCTTTCTCGATTGCCTTCTTGACGTTGTCGTCAAAATCGACAAAGACACTCTTGATCGTCTTATCTTTATTTAACACAAAAGTGGTCGGGATCACCAAAATCTGATATTTCTCCGGTGAAACCAGATCGAAGTCCCGCACAACCGGAAAAGGGGCAGATAAAACCTCCGAATCTTCGTCCAGGGAGACCGCGGTTATTTCTATCCCCTTCTTCTTAAGTTTTTCATAAAGAGCCGAAAGGGCCGCCATCTCTTTCTGGCACGGTTCCGACCAGGAGGCGAAGAAGAATACAATTTGCGGCTTCGGCGCTAATTTAAAGAAGGTGACCGGGAATTCCCTCCCGATCTTTACTTCTGCAAAAGAGGTCGTACAGCAAGTAATGAGCAAGATAAAAAAAGCCAAGGATAATCTTTTCATATCTTTGATTTCTAATTCTAGTCCCGATTTTTCCCAAAGTCAACAGTAAAAGTGGTTCCTTCGCCGATTTTACTCCGCACCGAAATTTGAGCGGAGTGTTCCTCCAAAATCTTGCGGACCATAAAAAGCCCCATCCCCNCCCCGTCTTCCCTAAAACTGACAAAAGGGCTAAAGAGGCGGGGGAGCCGCTCTTCCGCGATCCCGCAGCCGGTATCGATGATCCGGACACGATTGGGAGAGACGGTCTCAATCGTCAGAGTCCCTCCTTCCAACATGGCCTGGCCGGCATTCTGGATTAGATTAAAAAAGGCCTGATAAAGCATATTGTAATCTCCCCACACCATTGTCAGCTCCGAAAATTTTGTGTCCACTGTTATTTTTTTACTCTTAAGCGACGGAAGGACAAAGCCGGCCACATCGAGCAATAAACGATTTAGGTCCACTTCGGCTTTTTTTAGCGCCGGCGCCTTTCCGATCTTAAGCAAAGCATCGATCGTATTGTTGATCCGATCAATCTGGTCGGGAACAATTTTTACAAAATTTTCCACATATTCCGGATCGTTTATGTTGAGCGGCATAACCTGGGTCAAACCCTTGATCACCGCCAAAGGATTTTTGATCTCATGCGCCATCCCGGCGGCCAGGGTCCCCAAGCTGGCCAGGTTGCTGGCTTGATAAAGCATCCTTTTGTCTTCCACCAATTCTTCCAATAAAAAAGCGTTTTTAAGCGCCGCCGCCGCCGGATTGATAAAGGCCTGCAAAAGTTCAAGATCATAAAGAGAAAACTGCTCCCCCGAAAGTTTCCCTTTCACGGCCAGAACCGCCAGCTTTTCATTCTCAAAATAGATCGGCAGAAGGATTTCGTCTTTTTCACCGCCGTCACCAAGCTGTCTCATCCGACTGTCCCAAAAAATATTCAGCTTTGTATCTCGGATATACAATACGGCGTCTTTTATCCTGAGAACCTCCTTTATCTCCCTGATTATAAAAACGGAAAGCTCTTTAATGTTTATGATCCCGGCAATTTTTTTGGAAAAAGCAACCAGCGCCGCCTCCCGGTCGATCTTCTCCCTGTAAAAAATCCGGTCGACCGCATCCTGCACCTTGTTCCTCAACGGCTGAAAAAGCAGGATAAAAAATAAAATGGCCAAAAATTGGACCATAAAATAATTCAACCCGGCCAGACCGGAGAAAAAATCCCTAAAAATTACAAAAACAAAAAAATAGAGACAGGTTAAAAGCAGGGTCAAAAGGGAATAGATCATACCGCCGCGGATAACAAAAGTGATATCGAGCAGCTGATGTTTGACAATCGCGTAAGCGGCAATTAAAGAATAAAGCGGGACTAGGGCGTAGCCGATCGGCTCCAGCCCCGGATAAAAATTTGAAACAAAAACCAAACTCCCCCCGCCAAAACCGGCCACCGAAGCAAGCATCAAATAACGGGCTTGGTTTTTCAGAATCAATTCGGAGTTTTGTGAGGCCCGGTAAAAATTATAAAAACCGAGCGCAATTAATGACATGAAGTACAAAGCAAAAACGGCGTAAAACGGTCCGGGGACGATCCCCTGCCCCTCTCTCAAATGCGACACCATCAGTGGTGAAAAGGAGAGTAAAAACATCAGCAGGGCCAAAAAATAGACGCTCTTTTTTTTAATCGGCTCCCGGCCGGTAAAAACGATTGAAAAATGAAAATAGATGGTGGGGATAAAGACGGCAAAAGCGATCGAGGCCCGCATCAGGAAAATTGAAGCAAAAACCCAGGACAAAAATTTCGCTCCGGCCCAGGCGGCGACGGCAAACGAATATAAGGCAAAAAGCAGGTTGAGGGTCTTTCTTCCCTGAAAAAGGATAAAGAAGGCCAGGATCACGCTCAAAAAGACGGTCGTCAGGTTAGACAGGTAATAGTAGTTCACAAAACTAATTACTCATACTTAAACATCTTTTTCCCTAATTCTTCTCCTTCATTCTTATCCTTAAATTTTACGCGAGGATAAGAAGAAGAATTAAGGGTAAATTTTACTGGCGTAAAATTTACTGGAGGGGGAAGGATTTGAACCTTCGAAGGCATAAGCCGCCTGATTTACAGTCAGGTGCATTTGACCGCTTTGCTACCCCTCCGGATCAGAAAATCAGAATACCAGAATATCAGAATATCAGGATATTGGTAAATACAAAATAATTATACCATACGCTGGCGGACCACCTCAAACATCGCGATGCCGGCGGCGACGGAGGCATTGAGGGAAGTAATTTTACCTTTGAGCGGAATATTGACCAAATAATCGCAGCGCTCTTTGACCAGATGCGAAATCCCCTTCCCTTCACTCCCGATCACCAGCGCCAGGGGAAGATTCAAATCGGCCTTCGTATATTCAATACTGCCGCTGGATTCAAGACCTACAACCGTAACGCCGTCATTCTGCAAGGCGCGGATCGCTTCGGCAATGTTGGGGACCTTCCTGATTTTGACAATGTTGGCGGCCCCGGTTGAAACCTTAACCACCGTCTCGGTGACCTGAACCTGGCGCACTTTGCGGATTATAACTTCGGTAACACCTGCACACTCTGCCGTGCGCAAAATTGCGCCGAAGTTATGCGGGTCTTCTATGCCATCCAGAACTAAGATAAAAGGATTTGCCATTACAGATAAATAGTAGCATATAAAATTTTGGATAACAATTTGTCTTACTCTCCCCTTATTTCTTATGCTAAAATAAAAACATTATGGTTGAACAAATCCTGTCAAAGGTCAAGAGGATCGAGGAACAAGCGGAAGCGATCGTAAAACAAGCCAAGAATAAAGCGGCGCTGGAGCATATAAAACTCCGGGAACGGCAGGAGGCCGAAAGCTCCGCCGCCGAGAAACAATTGCGGGAAGAAGGAAAAAAACTGCTGGAAGAAGAGGCCGAACGGCTAAAAAAACAGGCGCGCGAAATCATAGCTCTGGGAGAACTGGAAACAGAACGGATACGGGAGAAGGCCGCCCCAAAAATTTCTCAAGCCAAAAAGGAAATCCTTAAATGTCTGTAGTGCCGATGGAGAAAATCCAGATCGCGGCACTCAAACAGGATCAAGAGACTATTCTCCTGGCATTGGAACGCCAAGAGATAATCGATATTCGATCTTTTAAAGAAACGGAAAAAGAACCGCCCTCTCCCCAAAAATACAATCTGGCGGAATTAAAATCGGCAATCACTTTCCTGGAAAATACCGCCAAAAAGAAGAAAAGCTTTATCGATACCTTTTTGTCGCCCAAAGAGATCGCTTCCGAAAAAGAAGTAAACCGGACCTTCAGGGAATTTGACGGCACAAAAGTCGTAAAAGAAATCGAAGCGGTTGAAAACAGGCTGAACACCCTGGATCTCTTTAAAAAAGAACTACTATCCGACCTGGAAAAGCTTTTGCCCTGGCAAGGGCTGAAAACCAGGCTGGCCTGGCTAACCGGCCTGGCTCACGCCAAAGCGGACTGCGGAATGGTTAAAACCAAAAACCTTAAACAAATCACAAAAGTGTTTGAGGAATCCTCTTTAGCGGTTGAATTGGCGATTATTAAACGCGAAAAGACAAACACTTACCTAACGGTGATTTATTTGGTGAGTGAAGCCGAAACGGTTTCAGGAATCCTTTCCAAAAACGGTTTTCAGGAGGTCTCCCTGCCGCTTACCGAAAACACCCCCCCGCAGGAGATCAACAACCTCAAAAACGCCTTGCAGCAAGTTTCCCTTGAAATTGAAGAAGAAAAAACCAAAGCCAAAAAACTGCTGGTCCACCTTACCGGACTGAAATATATTTACGACTACCTGCTCGGGAACCAAGCCAGAGAGGAGTTGAAAAATAATTTTGCCGGCACCAAATACACCTTTATTATAGAGGGCTGGATAGAAAAAAGCCGGCTCAAAGAGCTTAAAGACCGCTTGAGCGCGATTGTCCCGCAAATCGAGATCGTCCCAATTGAACCGGAACAAAACGAGGCTCCGCCGGTCGTGATCAGGAACCCGAAGGCCTTTGGCCCGTTTGAACTGATCACCAGAACTTACGGGGCTCCCAGCCCCAACGAACTTGACCCCACTCTCCCCCTGTCCTTCTTTTTCGCCCTCTTTTTCGGCTTGTGCCTGGGAGACTTCGGCTACGGAATAATGCTGACTCTTTTTTCGGTCTACTTTTTAAAGAAATACCGCCTCCCCGCGGGAGGAAAAAATCTTTTTGTCCTGCTTTTGTTCGGCGGTCTGGCCGCGACCGCAGTCGGGGTATTGACCGGCTCTTACTTTGGCTTCACACCGAAAAACATTCCGTTATCTTTTTTGTCCGACCTGCAGATAATCGATCCGATCGAGAACCCCCTGGTTATGCTGGTCTTCTCTCTTGCCCTGGGAGTGGCGCAAATCCTGTTTGGTATCCTGCTCCAATTTGTCAACAAATTCAGGCGGCGGGAATATTTTTCCGCCTTTTGCGACGACGCGCTCTGGTTTTTCTTTTTGGGGGCGCTGATCTTTTGGATCATAGCGGGCACCCTCGGATCAAATTTGGCCGGGCCGGCCCAAAAATTATCCGCCGCCGGCGCGATTCTTTTGATTCTAACCCAGGGCCGCAATGAAAAAGGATTCTTAAAAAAACTTACCGGCGGATTGTTGAGCCTTTATAAAGTTTCCGGATACATGGGAGACACCCTTTCTTATTCCCGGCTCCTGGCTCTGGGAATGTCTTCCGCGATCATCGGCTCCGTGATCAACATCTTATCGGGGATGGTGGCCGGCGTCCCCTATGTCGGTTTTTTATTAATGGCGCTGCTTTTGGCGGTCGGGCATATCTTCAATCTGCTGGTCAGCACACTGGGAGCGTTCGTGCATTCAATGCGCTTGCAAATGGTTGAGTTTTTTAGTAAATTTTTTGAAGGAGGTGGAAAGGAATTTAATCCCTATAAAAGAACAGCCGATTATACTATCTTACAAAAGGAGGAAAAATTATGGAACTAGGTTTGGCTTTGGCCTTGGCGGGAGTGGCAACAGCGGTTTTTTTGGGAGGAATCGGTTCGGCCTGGGGAGTCGCGATCGCGGGGGAGGCGGCCGGAGGAGTTTTGACCGAAGACCCGGAAAAATTCGGCCGTCTGCTGGTTATGATCGCCCTGCCCGGAACACAGGGTTTCTACGGATTTTTAGGCGGTTTTTATATCATGATGAAGATCGGACTTTTGACCGGACTGCAAACTGTCTCTCCAATGATCGGACTGCAGTTGTTTTTTGCGGCCCTGC
>C687J26860_1000817_pt1 | contig 15896 bp, 14 predicted proteins | sample RifOxyC2_FD_26860 | JGI IMG/M metagenome (IMG submission 26860)
GCCACCGTCGACCAAGTATTAGTCGCTACAGTGTACTTGTAGACCGTAGCTGTACCAAGATAACGGATGACAAAGATGTTAGTTCCGTCCGTCGTAATATTGTTTTGGTAAATAGCGTGTAGTCCTCCTGGTGTACTAGCCATAGTTGTCCAAGCACCAGTAGAAACAGTGTAACGATAGAAGGTAGTTGTGTTGTTCCCCGCTGCTACGTAGACATAACCTCCGAGGTAGACAGCACCACCGCCGTAGTAGACGGCAGTGGGAACTGCATTCATGTTTGACCAAGTATTAGTTGCCACGTCGTAACTGTAAAAATCAATACTGTTACTACCCCTTGTCGCAAAAATTTTGTGGTTAACCGTGTCATAGGTCAGTGACGCTCCATAACTAGTTGTTCCTGGGAGGCTGGCCATGGTCGACCATGTGTTGGTCGCCACAGAGTAACGATAGAATCCCGTTGTTCCACCAGTGGCCAAATAGACATAACCATTTTTATAAGTAATGGCACAGCCGGCAGTACAGTATGAAGGCGTGTCCGCCATGGTCGTCCAAACATTCTTATCCATGTCATAGCGCCAAAATCTCCGCAAGTAACCATAACTACCATCGTACCCTGGTACTGCCCAAATGTAGTTATTGTCTGTGTCTACCACCATTCCGGCACCCGTGTTGGTCAAAAATGGTGTACTGCTGACCCCCTCCATCAATCCATTTCCACCAGGAGCTAGCTTTACCTCACCGGAAGATGTAGCCGTATCCAAGTTATTGGTCTCCCGGTAGTCCACCGCTTCCCAGTCTGTCTTGCTCGACATGGTCACCGAAGATGCCGCCTGCGCTTCACCTGGTTTCGTCGAGATATTTCCATCGCGAATTGAGAGTAAGTTCCACGGCAGGATCATCAGCACACAAAGAACCGACCAAATGGTTTTCTTCGTGAGGCGTCTCAGTGTCTTTCTGTACCGTTTCATGGAACTGCAATGGGGCTAGGTGGTAATGCAAGTTCTCCAGTAACCATCTCGGCTCGAAAAGGCTTCTCACCCAAACCATAAAGTTTGCCTTCCGAAAAAATCTTAAAGTAAACCGTGCTCATGGGTCCCGCCGAAATTACAGCCATGTGGGACTTCTGCGGTTCGGTATCGTTGGCACTCATCACGGGGCTCGATAGATACTCGGCGGAGTTACCCCAGATCACCATACCAATACTTAGTTTACTCGTTTCCCAGCTCACCATCACATTTCCCAAAGCATCTCTACGATACTGGATACTGCTTGGCTCAGTGGACATTTTTACTCCCCACCATTTTATCCCCGGACCATACTTTACGACTCCATAAATACCAAGAACAAAAATCATGGACACAAATGAAATCAAGACAAGCCTCCAATACCTTTTTGAAAACCTAGAAACCAGACCAACTTTATGGTTCACATCACTCCTCTGAAAGTCGTTTCGCGACTTTGAATCACTCTTGGCAGGCATATGCAGGTTGTACCGAAAAAAGCTTCCGATAATTCAGTCTAGAGGAATCATAGGCTAAAAGCAAGAGATGAAACCATTCCGGATCTGTAGCCAAACAAGCATGGGGAAATGCAGTGGGCTTTTGATACAGAAAATCCCCCGCTTTCGCGGGGGATAAAGGTTATTCGCCTCTCAAACTTACAATCTTATCTTTCATGATCTGCAATTGCAGAGGTGTAAAGGCGGAGTCACCCCATGGCCTAGGACCATTAAACACATACAAGCCCATGAGGTTGTAGAAGTTGTCGTAGAAAGTGTACAACTTACGACCATTACACGTCCCGGCCTCAAACATCGGCGGCATGGTACCCAGCTGATTGAGCGCCTTGACAAGATAATTGGGCATATCATCGAGATAGAAAAACTCGCTGTTCGGGAACTTGGCCGGCTTGTAATAACCCACTTGGTAAGCGTCCCCCAAACCCAGCTGATGACCAAGTTCGTGGGTGGTAATGTAGTTCGCAGCCGGATTGTTCGAAGTCAGGATGATCACACTGCCGTTATTTAGTGATGTACCGGCGAGCACGTTAGTTTTCACGGCGATAATCACCGAGTCCACCGGGTACCGGCTTCGCAATACCGCCAGAAGCTCCACTCTCTCTTGATCATTCTCAAACAAAATGGTAGTGCTCTGCTGGACAAAGGCCAGATCAAAAGGCTTGTCGACATACGCGAAGTCCACTCGGAGCCCTTCAAAGTTACCCCTAACATCCTCTATCAACTTCGCCAGTTCCACCGGATTTTCTTCGCTGGTATACCCCACTCCTACGAACAAAACGTGGAAGTTCCTCGGACTAAAATCGTCGTCGGTGTGAAGTATCTTGAATGGTGGACCCAGGTTGGGAGTAGCGGTCGGTTCGACAGTCACAGGCAAATCCGTTGGACTCACAATTTGTGGCTCTGAAGTAGCAGGTGCGACAGAGACTTCGGTCGGGGGCGGTACTTGTCCAAGCTCCAGCCCGTTCACTACCGGAGTCATGGGTACCGGCGTCCCGGCCGCCAATCTTTCCTGCCCGGAACTCTCTTCTTTAAGCACGCAGTACTCAGGCAGAGGACCAGAATAGGATATGGGCATAGGTAAGGGCATAACCAACACGGAACGTCCCTCACCTATCTCAACGGCTACCATGGCAACCGTTAGTACCAACACCACTCCCAGCGGGAATAAGTTTTTCATCAAAACCTCCGTTTTAGATTTTTATTGTACCTGCGCATTCTAGCGCAGATACCCTATAAAATCAAATACCAAGCTAAAGTCTAAATCTTAAAATCCAGCTTTTTGTAGTTCCCCACCACAGATATACTAAGATTCTCCCTCTTAAATATTTCTTTGGCAATATCTTGGACTTCTTTCAAGGTTACTTTTTCAACTTTTTCAATCATTTCTTCAGGACTGTAGATCTTTTCTCGGAAAGTCGTGTTTTCCAAAGCCGATCCCAGCACTTCTTCTGGTCTGTCGAAAGCCAGAGCCAATCGCCCTCTAAAGGTATCTTTTGCTGTTACCACTTCTTCAGCCGTTATCTGCCACTTGCTTCCACCATGGAGACCCAATGAGATTTCAGTAATTAGCTCTACTGCTTCGTTCAATTTGTTTTTTGGCAAACCAGCACCAATAAATACGCAACCCGCATCGGAGAACATCTCTACGTCCGATCCAATCCCATAGGCCCATCCCCGTTCTTCGCGGATTTCTTTCATCAGGCGTGATAACCAGCCGTCTCCTAAAATCATATTGGTCAGTCCCAAAGCCCATCTTCGCTCATCATGCATTCTGATACCTCGAAAGGCCATCACCACTGCCGCCTGCTCGACTTTCCGGCTGGTCAGCTTGAGTCTCGGTTCTTTTTGTTCGTCCCAAACAAACTTATTCTTTGTAGGTGTTTTTCTTTCGTCATCAATAAGTGGCGCGAACTCTTTTTTGATTACGTCCAGGACACCTTCATCCTTGCCATAAGCACCCACCACCCCTACAACTATATTTTCGGCCACAAACCATTTCTCAAAATATCGCCTCAGTTCTTCTACTGTCATTTCATTCAAACTTTTGACCGTACCAATTATCGGTCTACCCATATTCGTTTTTCCAAAAATCAGTTTTTCACACTCCTCGGCCGCTTTGGAGTTTGGTCTATCCTCATACATATGTAGCTCTTCCAAGATAGTTCCCCGCTCCTTATCAAAATGTTCCCTCGGTAGTACCGGCTCGGTCACTACTTGACCAACTATTCTGGTTGCCAGTTCCAAATTACCCTTGTCCATCTTGACCCAGAAACCCATTTCGTTTTGGCCGGTGTAGGCATTAAAAGCCCCGCCCACTTTTTCAACCGCCTCGTTAATGTCATACATCTTAGGAAACTTCTTGGTACCCTTAAACACAAAGTGCTCCAAAAAGTGCGCACTGCCCGCCTCCTGGTCGTTTTCCTCCCTGCTCCCTGTACCCACCATCACTCGCACCGTCACACTCTCCCGCTCCTCAGGCACGAGGACTACTCTCAGCTTACCCAGTTTGTATACTTTTGGTGAAAATCTCATCCCTCAATTGTAACGCAGTTACACCACAAGAAAAGGGGCTCGGTATGACCCTCGCCCCTAATCAACTTACACGAACCTTACGCGATTCACTTACCTGCAAGGTGCAAATAGAACCCTGCTTATTAACGATCCTGATCAGAGATAAGAAAAGGTTGAAACTGTACGTCTACAATTCTCCCCAATCCTCCAAGCGTTTCACAAGCATGAGATACTTCTTAGGTATCTATATTCATAGTAAACATATTTTTCACAAAGATCAATACCCCACTACCTTGCCGTAAACACCTTCAGTTCTTGCCCGTCGGTCACCAGGGTAATCGTGCCTGACTTATCCGTCCTCAAGATCTTCGCGCCCACTGCCTCTAACCGCATCAAAGTATCACTGGCCGGGTGACCATAGTTGTTTTTCGCCCCTACAGAAACGATCGCCAACTTAGGCACGATCTGCTCCACAAACTCCTTGGCCGAACCATATTTGGACCCATGATGCGATACTTTTAGCACGTCCGTCTTTGTTAGCACTGATCCATCCACTAGTGCCAATTCCGTAGTCGTATCAATATCTCCGGTATATAAGACCGAGAAATTGCCATAGACTAGCCGAAGGACCACCGAGGCTTCATTTGACTCACTGCCCCCTTTCATCACCTGGCTCACCACAGGCTCAGCTCCCTTTATCACATCAAAATATAAGTTACCATATCGCACAGCATCTTTTGATATCGGTTTATCAACAATTCTCCCGACCCTGTACCGCCCTCCTATCCCCGAGAGAGCTCCTACATGATCCTTGTCCGAGTGACTCAAAAATACTACTTCAATTTTTCTGTCCCAGAAAGGCATCGCCCTCCCGATGCATTCAACCACCTTACTTTCATTTGCTCCAGTATCCACCACCGCCTGAAATGACCCTAGGACGATCACCGAGGCATCGCCCTGCCCTACATCACAAAACACAACATGAAGTTTACCATCTGGCCATTGTTGCCAAATCCACAGAACAAGCAATGTAGCAACCAAGACACTCCAGCTTTTCCAGTTCATGAGCTCCCAAAAAATCTAATTACCAAAACTATCCAGTGAGCTAACGCATATACAGGAATAGAAAATAGACTTGGAAGTGCGAGCATCAACGCCCCAAAAAACATCAGGGGTGGTACAAACGGTAATATCAAAATGTTACTAAATATACCAAAGAGACTCATTCTTCCAAAATGCCACCAGATAATTGGCACGGTGATAAACATAGTCGATAGCGTCGTCGTCACTCCCGTGTTTTTCATTAGTTCCACAGGCCCCCTTCCGGAAATCATCGAGAATTGTTTAACAAGATATGGCTCTACCACAATCAAACCAAAACTGGCACCCACGGATAGCTGGAAGCTGACACTCGACAACAACGTCGGCTCAAACATGAGCATGGCCCAGGCAGACAAAGTCAGACTCCACCACCCTTGATTGGCTCGTCCCAAGATCTGACCCACATACATCAGGGTAGCCATCCATAAAGCTCTAATCACCGGAGGTTCTCCCCCTGCCAGTCCGGCATATAACGCCATAGATACGAGAGCTATCCAGATGGCTTCACGACGACGCACGAAGTAAAAACAAACTGATAATATCAGACCTCCGACGAGCAAAATATTGTAGCCCGAGGCCACCGCAATATGTATCGAGCCGCTGTTGATCATTTGTTGGTATAGTTCTTGCCCTATATCGTTTTTATATCCCAAAACTATTCCGGCTACTAACCCAGCCTCCGGCTCAGGCACATATTTTCGATAAACATCTACCAAACTCTCACGGAAATTACTTAAAAAAACACCATTTTGCGTATTGGATTTATTGAGATTTTGATTTTTTTCATTTGTCTCTATTTTCGCGTTGGTAAGCCACAATTTACCTCCAATACCATCTATCACTTTCTTGTCAACATTGCCAACCGCTGCTAATTTATTGTCGTCAAACTTTGCGCAGATATCCTCAGTCAAAAAAGAAAAACGGCCAATGGTGATGATACATTTTGTAGTATCTTGATACGTTTTGTTTGGGTACCCCACCACTCTAATTTTTTCTCCTACGACAAAAGTACTCAAACTTAACCATCCCAGAATACAGCGAAATCCGAATAATAATACTAGTATCAAAATACGTGTTTTCATCGCCTAGTAGACCACGAGCTTCTCCCGGTTCTTTTCCAGGATTTGTTTAGATATACCTCCTTTACTGACGGCCTCCTCAACACTGGTATACGGTCTATTTTTCACAATGCTTTCTGCTCGAGCTGGTCCTACCCCCCAAAGGGTATCCAATTCACTTACCGTAGCAGTATTTAAATTCACCATCAAAACCCTATCATTAGCTTCCGCATACCCCGCGTCAGTGGGGGTATTTGTAACAAAGGGTATGTAGATTTTTTGACCATCCTGTAATTCCTGAGCCAAATTAAGATTCTTTTCACAGAACGATCTATCCGCCATTTCCGAAAATCCACCGGCGGCAATTAACGCGTCTTTGACTCTGGAACCATTGGGTAGCTCATATACACCGGGTGAAAGTACAGCACCCTCAATGTCTACTACCAACATAGTTATTTGCCTGCCGTCTTGCTCGTTGATTGTTTTAGATGCGGAATCTAGAAACTCAACTTGAACATGGCCATCCTCTGTAATACCTCTAAAAAGGCTAGCAACCATCACCACCGCACCAATAGCCACCATAACTATCAGCGCTCCATCAATTCTGGTCAATTTTCCCCATTTGTTCCCATTAATATCCATCGGCTCACTAATCTTAGCATCCAGTACTATCTACCCAATTAATAGACAAAACTACCTCAACAAGGAATTCATTACAAAGGAATTTCCGCAGCCCCAATACTATTTTTTACTGCCAAAATATCCTGTATTTATGATATAGAAACTTACAGATCTCGCATATTTTACCAATCATTTATTACACCATAGTGCCAATTTACTATCGATATATATCAAATTTATATATTCTTTAGTAATATATTACCGCGTAATATTTCTTACAACTTGACAACGAAACTTATCGTGGTTGTTGTCTACCTCCACACCATGACACCCGTTTGTATTATTATTAAAGTATGTCTCCTATCAACACGCACACCTTATACATAGGTCTATCCATACTCATCACCTGGCTCTGGAGCTCCAATCCTAGCCTTAATATCTACAATCTCCAATTAACCGGAGTCCTCACCTTGCTCTACTTCGGCTTCAAATTTTTCTTTCGACCATCTAACCAAAAAGCTCTCAACCTACCGTCTACGATCATCCTGAACACCATCTGTCTGTTATTGATCTTTTCTACCGGGGGTCTCACCTCGCCATTATTTTTTCTCCTAGATTTACTTTTCTTCGCCCTAGCCCTGCTCTTTGAACCTATTCAGGCCATTGTAGCCTCCTCTTTAATAGTGATTATCTTTATCGTTCAGAACTATACTGCTCTAGACACCAACAAAATCATCAACCTCGTCTCCTTGATCCTTATGACACCAATCGCTGTTATTTTCTCTCGGAACTTTATCGAAGTTCTTGAGAGCAAAGGCAAGATCAAGGTGTTACAAACAGCTCTTCTGGAGACCGAAACCGAAAGTCTTCTTTGGATTTCCAGACAAGCCAAACCTTCACTAGCTTCAGTCCTAAACTCTACTACCGACTTAGTCATGTACTTCAACTCCAAAGGTAGAGATCTTCTCCTCCCGCCAGCCATTGTTGAAAAACTTAAGTCCATCCAAACCGACATGATCACCCTTTACTCTTCCGCCAGCTCACTGGAAAAGACCATCGAAAAGGAGTCCGATAAGAACAAGTTATAAACTTAATATACCAATATAATGTTCGGGTTTCCTCAGTCCCTTCCAGCACAAAACATCACCATATCATTTCGCTTTTTGTTGTTTGTTCATACTATATCAAAAGCTTACTCCTCAAGCCTGAAAATATCCCAGTTACTAGAAAAACCCACCTCAAAATCATCGAGTTTCAACTTACTCAGACCCATATTGTATGTTTTGATGTTGTCTTTTTTCATATTTTGTTTTCACCCATTTGTTTACGCCGACAATCTGTTTTCTCCCTCTTTCGAAGTTGACATGGGAACAATAAACATCACCGGCGGCAACAAGACTTCCACCACTTACCGTCTTTCTGATACGGTGGGGCAAACCGCCCAAGGACAGTTCAACTCCTCCGGTTATATCGTCAAGGCCGGTTTCCAATACGTCCGCGAACTGACGCCATTTACATTTACCGTGTCAAACCTGGACCTCAATTACGGCAGTCTGGTACCTGGCACCCCCAGTCTCCTCACCAATATTCTGACCGTCACCACCGGTAGCGCCTACGGCTACACCGTCAAAGCTCTTGAGGATCACCCACTCCGAATCTCGAACGGTAGTACTACCATACCGGACACTTCCTGCGACCTGGCCTCCACTTGTACCCAAACCGATGCTACCCCCTGGACGGTAAATACCCGTTATGGATTCGGCTACAACATTCAGGGCACGGATGTCGATACCGCAGACTTCATAAACAACACGTATTTCCGCCCCTTCCCGATTCAGGACATCGATCCTCCGGCTACGGTCATGAGCCGATCAGGCATCGCGACCGCCTCCGCGGCTACCGTTACGTACAAAGTAAACATTGATGGCGCTCAAGCAGCGGGCACTTACCAAAACAATATCCAATATATTGCCATTCCTTCTTTCTAATAAATGACCAACCTCAACCGCTATCTCCTCACAATAATAGTATTCATTTGTATTTCTCTAATACTCCCCACGGCTACCCACGCCGTCGGCTATGGAGTTTCACTGAATCCTCCCCTGCTTCGCGTCAACATCAAACCGGGCAAGACCATTACTCAAGTCTTCACCATCACGAACCTAAATAATGAAGAAAAGCTGTTGGTGGCCAGAATAGTTCCTTTTACTCAGTCGGATGACAGAGGCAATCCGAGTATTGATATGAAATCCAGCCCCTCCTGGCTTAATTATTTTAGTTTGGCCAACACTAATATTAGACTCGGTTCTCCGTTCACGGTCAAAGCCAAATCCTCCGAACAGCTTATACTTACCCTCTCGATACCGGCCAACGCCATTCTTAGAGATCTCTATAGTACTTTGTTGATCACCACCTATTCCAACGTCGCCGGTATTGTTTACCAAGGCAGTCAAGTCAGTGCCACCATCGGAGCCAATCTTCTCGTGACCATACACTCTGACATCAATCCACCCACTATCCTAAAGATAACTAGTGTCCTTCCTCAAACCGGGGCTTTTTTCAAAATTGGGAATTTCTACTTCGCCGACAACATCACCCCTCTCACTTTTTCCGCCTCCGTCAAAAACGAGGGTAGCTTCACCTCCGAGACAAAAGGTATCTTTAAGGTTACCGGCCACGACGACACCCCTATATACCTTGAGGGAGTTTTGCCGGTTTATGTTATATCGAACACCCAAAGAGTTCTTCTCAACACCAAAGGGGAGAACTTTTATTTCAGTCCCAACTTAACCCAGATCGGTTTTTTCAAAGCTGTCGTCCAAATCAACTCCGAAAACTCCCACACCGGAAACTCAGTTGATATTTTTTTCTTTCCTTTTAAGATCATTGCCGGTGTAATTTTTGCTACAATGTTCTTAGCGATCATCCTCCGCACCACCAGAACAATAGAGGAGATTGACAGACCAATAAAAAAGTGGAATATTTAAGATATATATGAAACTTACACGTATCATTGTCGCCCTATCGGCTTTTGCAATTCTTATTTTCTCCTCCTTACGTCACGCTACACAGACCAACTCAGCTAACCTAGGTGTCGTCAAAGATACTTTGCAAACTTCCAGGCTTTCTTTTGCCGGTAGAGTTAAGGCTCCTACTATCGCCGGAAGTTCGCATGTTTGGATATATACAGCCAGTGCCGCCGAGTTCTACTCCGTCTCCACCGCCGGTCTTAAGGTTGGCGACGCCCTCACCATTGGCACCGGTTCCTACACCATTGACTCTATCGTAGATGCCGACGAGTTCACCCTTACCGCCAATCTCTCTTCCGGGGACGCCGATGACACCGACGTTATTTATCTCAAGTCCAAGCCCCAGCACGTCATCACTTTCACCACCGCCTCCTCCATCGCCAGCGGTTTCTTCCGGGTCTTGATTCCTGCCGCTACTTCTAATTTCAACGATGTAGCTCCCGACTCCACCGGTTTCGATTTCAATACCGCCGTCTCGGCTACTGCTTCAAACGTTTCCGGCTATACCTTTGTTACTCCTGTTGCCACCGTCTCTGGAGGTACCAACTGTCCTTCCGGTTGGCACTGTTTCGAGTTCCACTATACCGGTACTGGCGGAGTGGGCACTGCGGTCACCCTTAATATCGGAGCCACTGATGGTACCAACACTCCTATTGCTCCGGCTCCCAAATCTGGCCATGCCGAAGGCACCGCCGATACTTACTCGTTTAGAGTCCAAAACTTTGTCAATGCCTCCGACCCCACCGGCACCCCTACCGATCAGTCGACAGGTAAAATTGGTGTTATCGAATCCGTTAGGGTTACTGCCACGGTCGATCCTACTATCAGTTTCTCTATCGCCGGAGTGGCTTCCGGAGCCAACCCATGTGGTTCAGGCACTCCCAACCAAACCGATGTCACTACTGTTACCGGCGTTAACGCACCTCTGGCCGTTCCTTTCGGCACACTTACTCTTAACACCTTCATGGACGCCGCTCATCTCCTCACCGTTTCCACCAATGCTACCAATGGCTATATCGTTACAGCACAGGAAAACGATCAGCTGGGCAAAGACGGTGGTACCACTCCGTTTATTGTCGATGCCGACGGTGACAATGGCACAGCCAACGAAACTACTTCAGACACCTGGGACACTGCCACTGGTAACCCTGGTTTTGGCTATACCCTCAAGTCCGTCGCCGGAGCTTCAGTTCCTTTCACCACTACCGGTGGCACCTTTAACGTCCGTGCTTTTCCATCAATCGCCGATCCGGACTCACCTCTCGTTCAAAACATCATGTCCAATACTACAGTAGCCAATTCCGACCAGATAAATGTCTGTTACCGTGTTTCAGTCGCCGCCACCCAAGCCGCCGGTGACTACGAAAACCAGATTACCTATACCGCTACCGCCTCATTCTAAACATAATATAACCAAACCATCAAATGACAAAGTCTGCCCACAAACTCAATACCAAGCTTCTTTTCTTCAGCATAACCGTTGCTCTAGCCGTTGGAGCCATCACCCCGTCTCCTTTCTCATTTGTTCCTCCGGTTTCGGCCCAATCGGTCATCACAGCTATTCCTCCAAGGCTGGTACTCTCCGGTAAACCGGGTGAGACTATTAACGCTCAACTCAAAGTTAGAAATGATTCCGAAGAAGCTCAAAATTACACTGTCGCCGTCGAAGACTTTATTGTGTACGACACCCAAGGAACACCCATTCCTGTCGCACAGTCAGCCGGGAACCGCTGGTCTCTTGCTTCTTGGGTTTCCGCCCCTGACGTAATTCCCGTCGACACCAAGACCACCCAAATCGTTAATATCAGAATCAAAGTTCCTTTGACGGCCCTCCCCGGTGGTCACTACGCCATGCTCACCTACATGCCCAACGGAGACGTCAAACCCGGACAGATGAAAAAGACCGCTTCTATCATCGGTCAGAGAGTCGGCACTCTTATCTACTTCACCGTCGCCGGGCCCGTCACCGAAAAGCTTAATATCCTCAAGTTCTCAGTTCCCCAGTTTTCCGAACAAGGTCCTATCAACTTCACCGGTACCCTCGAAAGCCTTTCGGACATTCACATCACCCCGGTCGGTAACATCACCATTTCCGATCCTCTGCGCACCAAAGTTGCCGAAGTGCCCGTCGAAGCGGGTAGTGTCTTCCCTGAGACACAAAGAGATTTTGTTTCCACTTGGACACAAAAATGGGGTTGGGGCAAATATCGGGCCGACTTAAACCTCGCCTACGGTACTACCGGCGCCGTCGCTACCGCCACCATCTTCTTCTGGCTCTTCCCCATCCGTTTGGTGATCTACTCACTCATCGCCATTATCTCTATTCTCACCGCTATCATCTTGCTTAACAAACGTAGCAAGAGACATCAAGAAATGCTTGAGAAGGAAGTGACCGAGCTAAAGGAAGAACTGGAAAAGCTCGAAGAGTCGAAGAAATAAAGATCCTGGCAGTATACTGGAAACAGACGTGAAATTAATTATCCGCCTTGGTACTACCGGACTAATCTATCTGTTTCTTTTTTGGAGAGCCACCTCGGTGCTGGCATCCACAGTTCCTGTTTCCGCCAGCGTTCCGGATCTTTCGTTTAATCCTCCCACTCTCATTGCGCCTATCGCCGATGCTACCGTCAATACTGCCCGGCCCTCCTTTTCCTGGTCCCGCCCAAGCCCTGTCCCTTCTAGTCCTCTTAGTTACTACGACTTTTATCTCGACGATACCGTCTTTGCCGCCTCCGTCAGTGACTCGCTTGTCACTCAAGACTACTATTTCTATACTGCCTCCGCCTCAGCCGGTACTTTTAACATCCTGCTCAAGACCGATCTGGCTCAGGGGTATCACACTTGGAAAGTCATTGCCTACACCGAAAATGGTATCTCTTCAGCTTCCGAAACCCGTCTTTTTTATCTTGACTCCATCACTCCTTTTATCTCTGTCACCAAAGTCGACAACCAAACTCTCTCCTGGAATACCTCTGTTCCGACGTCAATTCCCTCTATAGAAAATCGTTACTTGACCATTTCCACCTCCGATCCGATAATCGGTGGGGGTATCGAAACCTATTCAAACATTCAAATAGTCCTCGTCTGCCCCGCAGGGCTATCTGGCTGTAGCAACCAAATCTTCACCGGCAATATTTCTACTGGTCTTTGGAACTCCCACTTTTACGGACTTCAGAGAGGTCGCACCTATACCGTCACCATCTCGGCTACCGATGCCGCCGGAAACACCAATCTTTTCCCCGACTTCTTCATCACTTTTGGAACGCCTATCCCCACCATCACACCAACCTCGAGAATCACCCCTACATCAATAGTCACACCAACAGCATCGGTTTCGGCACCCATTACTCCTTCTATCTTTCCTACCTTACCATCAATCTCGATCGCACCCCCCATCAACGAATTAAATATTATTACCCCCGCATCTTACGTTCCGGCCACCCCTCCTGCCCCAACTCCCCCTCCGGTCAAAAAAGAAACTGCTTTCAAACCGCTGTATCTTTTTTACCTGTTCCTCTTAATTCTCATGGTTTTTGGACTTCCTCTCCACCTGCTCATGGCTTCAATCGGCACCGCGACACCTTTACGGTTCACACTCAAGTTCCTGACCATATTAGCCTTTCCCTTCTTCAGAAAAAAATCATATCAAACAATTCCCTTTTCCAGTATCGACATCTTTATCCCTGATAAATTGGACCATGCCTGGCAGTCTACAATAGCCGACATAAAAGGCTTTTATAGTTTGCGTTCTCCCATACCTGACAAAATCTTTATTGAAATGTCAGCTGTGGGACGGTCATGGAAGAACAATCTATTTAGAGGTTCACTTATTCCTCTTTGCTGTCTCTGTCCTCTACTCACAAGCCACCAAGATGGACACACAAGGCTTCGGAAAACACTCTACGACAATAGAATCATTCCGCTGATTATCGCCCTAATTACCAGTACCACGGCTTTCGTCATTACACCTTCCTATTTTATTTTCATCTATCTATATTTTTCACTGCAGTATCTTTTCTCGGAATATATATATCCAAAAATATAGTTTTCGAACCCCAAACCTCACCCTAGATGTCCATGTAACCATTCAGGATTTACCAAAAAAAAGCTATCGGAAGAAAAAGAAAACACAACCCTTAAACCTCGATGTCCGAAGATCGCATTAGCTCATATACGTGATTCATGATGGCGATAATTAACCATTCGGGTTTTCTTGGCTCATTTACGCATAAATTTCATCTATATCAACGAATTAACGCATAATATGTCATATGATATAGGTATATATCATATGCGGTCAAATATTAATTTCACGGTACCCTCGAGGCTAAAATCTTTAATTGCATAATAATCGAGATAATTAGCCTCATTATCCGCGTGAAATAATTATATTCCGCAAGCAGATACGGTATATAATGATACACAAATCTCAAATATAGAATCTTCAACATAAAACCTTCATTCCCCGCAAGCTATCCATCATTTCACCGCATCTTTACGCAGACACTTGACTTAATCACATTTTCTTTTTATATTAGTATATATACGTATAATGTTGTCTAATATGAACCTAATTTCGAGTTATCAACAATTTCAAAAACAATGTTAATTAATGATTTCTCGAGCCAAAATTATCTTCAGGAGAAATCCACGGATCACATCTCGCCCATCGAACTTATTTCTGCCGGTATGATCTTCATCCTTCCGATTGTTTTTTTACTAATTATCTCTGCCTCCTGACTTAAGCTAAGTCAACGCTAATGGTCCTGCCCAACCAAGTCGAACTGCTAAAACATTTCTCTTCTTTCCTATTCGAAGCCGGGCTTTCTTCTGTATCGATCAAAAATTATCTCTCCGATGTTCGTCATTTTCTAAGCTTTTCACAATCACTTCCGGGTGTTTCGATGGAGCAAATCTTTAGCAAGATCACTGAATTCCTCCCACCATACCTGGAAGCTCAACAATCTACCTATACCCCAAAGTCCACTACCAACCGTCGTCTAGCCTCTATCCGGCGTTTCGCCACCTTTCTAAGCGTGAAATATGACATTAGCGATTTTTTCACGCAACAAAATATATCAAACAAGAGCAATCAAATTTTGTCCTGGCCCCATATCAACGGATCCAGGGAACCAACTCAAACCAGATCAGCTCCTATTCCGACACCTGATGAAGACAATAATCATCTCCATGTTTCTTCGAAGACCATGTCCTCCGATAAAATCCTGGAGCAGTTCAAGACCTCACTGGAAAAAGAAAAAAAGACCCACTCCACCATCAAAAACTATCTCTCGGATCTCAATCACTTCTTCCTGTGGACTGCTAACCAAACACCCTTCACCACACAAAATCTCTTGAATATTTTGAGTGAATCTCAATTACAGGCCTACATCACTTACCTCAAACTAAGTCATACCAGCACATCGGTCCTCAGCCGTCGGCAATCCTCAATCAAGAAGTTAGCTCGATTTTGTTTGAGTGAAGGCTACATACCCAAGAACCCCTTTGAAATCAAGCAAGCACCTCAGAAAATTGCCCCCCTAGCTTGGATTGAAAGACTATCTCACAAGGCCAAGAAGCCTTCTAAGGGCCCTAAAAACATTTTTGTCCTCTGGTATGACAGATACAATGCACTTTCTTGGACCCCATATCTAAACGTTGCCCTCCTCGTATTGGCCACCACAGCCATGGCTATTTTTGCCTACAACCAGATTATTGGTCAGACTAGACCTAGCGCCGCCGCCACCGCCCTGACCCCACCCAGAAGACAGCTGTCTTTTCAGGGTAGACTGACAGACTCCTCCGGCACTCCCATCACCACTTCTGTCAACGTTGTCTTTAAGCTCTTCAACCAGCTGGCTCCTCCTGGAACCCAGCTGTACACTTCCGGCACCTGTTCCATCACCCCGGACCAAAGCGGTATCTTTAATTCCTTAATTGGCGACGGGGTCTGTGGCTCCGAAATCGGCTCATCTGTTTTCACAGACAATCGGGACGTTTTCTTGGAGATTACCATTGGAGCGGAAACCCTTACCCCCAGACAACAAATTGCCACCG
>C687J26860_1000907_pt1 | contig 14735 bp, 14 predicted proteins | sample RifOxyC2_FD_26860 | JGI IMG/M metagenome (IMG submission 26860)
TGCCGTCAAGAAAAATCGCCACTGGTTTACCGACGTTCCGGCCGGTGATCGCCTCAAATAAATTAGCGCCTTCTTTATTAAATTCCATGCTGACTATCGGCATGCCGGTTTGATTATCAAATATAACTTTAGATGCTTTAAGATATTTTCCGGAAAGTCGCGTACTTTTCCACTGCTCCCCTGGGGCTTTGAATTCTTCCGATAAAACTTGCAATAAAATGTGGCGGCCGCGAATTTCTTGGACAATTTTACTGTCAGCGGCGTTTAATTCTTCCGTTGGCGGGCAGGTTACCACTTTGTCGGTTTCCGTATTTTTGCACTGCGTCTCAACGCGGCGCACCAAATGATAGCCATAATCAGTTTTAACTACTTGATCGTACATTTCGCCGTCTTTAAGCTTATCAAACAAAACTTCTTCAATTCCAGGCACCAGCAAACCAGGGGCAATAAACCCTAAATCGCCGCCCTTATCTTTGGTTCCTGGGTCATTGGAAACTTCTTTCGCTTTGGCGGCAAAATCAGCGTCAGACTTATTTTTTAATTCTTCTAATAATGTGCCGGCTAATTTTTCTTGATCAGCATTAAACTTGACGCGTTCCTGTTTCTCCGTATCCGTCAGCTTTTCCGGTTCTGCTTGTTCCTTAAATTCCAAAACTGGCGTGTCGCCGATGCGTTTGATCGCTTCGTTAACGTCTGTTATACCGGGCAGTTCAACAATAACGCGGTAGCCGTCACTACTGCGATTTGTTTGGACAATCGGCTCGCCCACGCCCAAGGCATTAACGCGCCGTTCGATGACGTCGCGCGCGCCTTCGACAGCGGCTGTTTGCTGATCAACCGGAATACCGGTTAAATCGGCCTGATAAACCAAATGAGCACCGCCGGCTAAATCTAGACCGAGGTGCAATTTTACTTCTTTTCTGATCCAATTTGGGCCTTTCGGCCAAGTGAATAACGCGCCTAAAATCGCGATTATTAAGACTGCTAAAACTTGCAGGCGAATTTTGCTAACTGGAGTCATGATTATAACTTAAAAATTGGTTTTGAAACTTAAGGGTCACTATAGCAAAGGTTTGGTTGGTTGGCAAGAGCGTTTGGGGTAAAAAAAGTGGGAGGTCGACATTATGTAAAAATTAGTCTTCCTCCCGACTCATCCATTTTAGTTTAATGGATTATTGAATTAAATATCCGAAGCGTCCGGCGAATTCTGTTGAAGTCATCTTCGCTTCGCGCGCCATAGCAGCAACTGACTCTTGGTTCTCATTGAATCTTATTCTTGTCATCGTTTCTTGAGCGATTATGTAGGACGCACCATTTGTATTAACAAGTCTAACTGCGGTTCGACCTGTAGTTTTATCGAATATCTGATCAAATGGTATTAACCTAATACTATCGTCACTAAACCTATAGTAAACTAAACCGCTTTCTTTGAATAACGCAAAACTCATTGCCGCGTTTCCTAAAATAGACACATAGCGGCTGTCAAAAGCATTTGGATCCTGGGTGCGTAGTGTATAACCTACGCTTTCTGGGGTTATGGTTAACTTGATCCCCATTTCACTTAACTGCTTGACAACATGCCTAGACAGAATTGATGCCAGCGGAATTTCAGCTATTCGCAGATGACCTGCATCGTCGTGTTCGACTTTGACGCCTTCGTTAGCGAGCGTTTCCCACTGCGCGTCGTCAATTAACGCGGCAATTCCCTCAGCGATAACGGCAATGCCGTAATTTTGTCCCTGTGCCATCGCTTTGATTATTGACGTGGTCAATATGTCATAGATGTGCCCGAGCTTTATTGTTTTTCCCTTGAATTCTTCTGGAATAAGTGTAATTTCAGCGCCTAAAGCGCTACCAAGCGCCAACGCTAGATGCCCGGCAGTACGACCCATTACAGTGACAAAAAACCAACGTCCAGTAGTTTGTGCATCTTTGCGATAATTTTTGCAGATTTCATAAGCAAAATCAACAGCTGTCTGGAAACCAAAGGTTGGTGTGTTTTGCTCTAAAGGCAAATCATTATCAATGGTTTTAGGAATGTGAACGCAGATAATGTTAAGCCCTTTTTGTTTTGCCGCGTCTGCAATTAATTTTTGAGATAGTGCCGTGTCGTCACCGCCGATTGAGATGAGAATCGATATACCGAGTTTTGATAAAGCTATAATGACATTATCAATTTTTCCTTGACTCGGAATCATTTTATCTGATTCCACATCTTTTTGAAGCAGATTGGCACGAGAAGTACCTAAAATAGAGCCACCATAGAGATGAATGTCAGCAACGTCCTGAGCTAACAATTGGCGACATAGCGATATCTTTCCGTTAACAAGATTTTCAAGTCCATTTGGTATGCCGACAACCTCATGGCCTGAATTGAGAGCTTGAAGCGCCGTGGCTCGGATTGCACCGTCAATTCCCGGTGCCGGCCCGCCGCCTACCCATATGCCGACTTTGTTAGCCGGATTTTCACGTACTTCGCAATGACCGCGACCACAAACCAACAGAGGAACGAACGTGAGTATCATGATAAACCTCCTTGTTTAGTGTCTTAGACACTAAATACAGAACTGTTGAGAAAACAAAACGAGTTTTCTGACACGTTTAGATCAACTTGTCAAAGAAACTAGGTAACCGTAATCAGTTTTACCTCCAAAAATACAAAAAGTCAAGGTTTGCCCTTGACAAATATTATCGTTTGTATTATAATACTGGGTCTTAAAAACTTACCAAATAATCAATGATTAAAAAAATTCAAGCGGTCATCAAAGATCGCGAAAAAAGAGATTCATTCGTGACAGATATTGCCCTTTGGGTGATTGTTTTGCTGTACGTGCCCTTAATTGTCTTTACTTGCGTAATGATTTATTCTCTACCAAATTTAGTTAAAAACATTATAAGCTATTCTTAACTTTAAACAGTTGATTGTCCAGCAGACGGTGTTTGCGTTTCCGGGCTCGCTTTAACAGCGGACTTTTTTGCTATCGCGTAAATGTAGATAATTTCCAGAATGCCGAGCGTGTTGAAAATCATTAAAACGATATACCACGCTAAGTGATTGTTACGGGCAGATTTCCACAGCGCGATTGCTTTCCAAATTGCCGACCAAATTACGGCAATTAAAAAAAACGGCAAAAATACTGCGTTTTGAAATATTGGATAATCGTTGGGGTTCATAATTTAGTTCGAAATTATTATTGCGTCGACCTTTGGATTGATTAAATAAATTTTAAATTTTTCTAACCTTTTTAAGCGTGTGTTCTAAAATAACGTTCACGTCCTTGAATATAAATTTGCCTATAAATTTTTTTTTAGATAAAAATAGCGGAAACCAATATTGATCATCCGGCCACATTTCCGCAAAAGGAATTTCTGCGACGTTAAACCATTGTGGCTTCATTTCCTCGCTCTCACTCACCTGTCCGTCAAAATTTTCTGCCCGAAAAATATGAACTTCTAAAATTTGCGGATCGCCAACAAACTCAAATTCCAATAATCCGACCTTGTCTAAATTTTTAACATTGATTCCTGCTTCTTCTTTTATTTCTCTTTTCGCCGCATTTACAATAGTTTCCCCGTCGTGTACTTTACCGCCAAACCCGTTCCAACGGCCTTGGCCAAAGCCGCGTTTTTTATAGCCCAGCAAAACCCGTGGGTGCTGGTGGACAATGCAGAGAGTGAGTGGTGTTTTCATTTTTTAATGTTTCAACTGCTACGCTACTATTCGCGCGTAAATCTTACTTTTCTGCATAAAATACTCCGTAACCTCCTAAACCGCTTTTAAGCAATTCCCTTTGCGCGATGCCAGCGTTATTATTTTTGATTAATAAGTCAGGAATAATATGCAGGAAATTCAAAATTTTAGCAAGCGGATAAAATAATTTCACTTTTTTATACATAATTTTGGAAGACGGCTCGACTTCCTTTGTTTTGTCCCAAAATTTGATGTTTGTAAAACCAACTGATTCTATCGCGCTTTTAAATTGATCTACGCGCGCTAAATTTAATAATGCAAATCCATCAAGAAAATCTTGTAATATTTTTTTCTCGCGTTCGGATTGCGGTTCTCTCAATAAAAAGCCGTCAGCAACAATCAATCTACCCCCGATTTTTAAAATTCTATACGCTTCTTGTAAAAAATGTTTTTTAACTTCCGCATGGCAAATACTCTCGATCCCCCAGACAACATCAAATGATTCATTAGGAAATTTTGTATTAGTATAATCGGTCAGATAAAACTCAACTTCATCGCCTACGCCATGTAAATCCGCGAGTTTTTTCGCTTTTTGCAACTGCCGTTGACTGATCGTAATTCCAACTACCCGCGCTCCTTTATTTTTTGCCAGCCAAATCGCGCTTCCACCGACGCCGCAGCCAGCGTCCAGTACTTTGTCATCAGCATTTATCCCTGCAACATCAGCCAAAAACTTATTTTGGTTAGATAAAGCGTCATTAAGTGACTTTGTGTCAGAATCCCAAAACCCGTAATGAATAGCGCTTCTTTCTTTGTCCTTACTCCAAAAGAACTTGTAATACGGCAAGGTGACGTCGTAATATTCGGCTATTTTTTGGTTATATTCGTCCATAGATTGAGCTATGTCATGAAAGCTTATCCAGATGGATCAGCGCGGTTCTAATCGCCTCTTTGGTGTATTCTTTTCTAGTCAATTTTCCTTTGGTCATAATGCCGATTAGTCCTTCTTTCGATCCGAGGTTACGACTTTTTGTAAGTCCTGCCTTATAGGTAGCATCGGTCATATTCAAACCATCGTTTATCATGTATTTGACTATTTCTATTGGAGGTTCAAAGGCAGACGAAAGACCGAGATGATATTCATTTCCATCAAAGATCGCGCAAACGCAGACATCCATAAAACCTGTTTTCGTATCAGGCACAACCATTAGCCCGGATTCAATACCGAAACTGTAGGTGCAATCATGGAAAGCATTCTTGGCCCGATTCATTGCCCCTTGGACTGTCTCTTCTAAAGACTTTGGTTGATCCGCAATGCCAGTCGAAACGTCAACGCTGAAAATTATCGCGTCTTTTAAATGAGGGTAATCTTGCAGTATTTCTTGCACGGCCTCTACTTTGATTTTATTTGTAGAGCCGACGGTTATTTGCATAGTTTTATTGAATAACGTTCAACTTGCTGACTACACCATAGCTTGCTACGAGGTGTTTGATTCCTCCTTTTGTAAAGGAGGTGGCGAGCTTGCGAGCCGGAGGATTTCTACCTTTATAACCGAAACTACGCCATCTAAATTATATCTCACATCAGAATCAGAGAATCTCAAAACTTTCATCCCCAGCGATTCAAGTTTTTTTTGGCGTATATTATCGTCTTCAAATTTATAATCATGAGAAGTCGCACCATCAATTTCGATTACTAAGCCCAGTGAATGGCAGTAGAAATCTACAATGTAACGATCGATCGGCCTTTGGCGTAGAAAGCGGTACCCTAGTTTGTCTTGTTTGAGTTCTTTCCATAGTAAGATCTCTGAAAGATTACCCGCTCGGCGCAACTTTCTCGCATATGGATTTAGGTATTTCTGATAATGCAATTTCATAAATCCCTCCCCCTTCGGGTACTCCCTTTAAAAAAGGGAGAAAAATTTGACTCCCATCATTCCCTTTAAAAAGGGAGAAAAATTCGCTTTTCATGACTTACTTTAAAAACCTACAAAAAATTCCTGCATTTCTACGCGCCACAACAACGCTTATACTTTTTGCCTGATCCACAAATGCAAAGATCGTTACGCCCGACTTTCTGTCCGCTTTCCGGATCGCGGTCTTTGGGGATGTAATGATCAGCGGCTTGATCTTGGTGCCGGCCGCCGGCATAAGGATCAGCTTTATTAAGTTTCGTAGGTTGCTCGGTGCGAGTCATTCCGCTTGCGCTAAATGCGTTTGTTGTTTCGTGTTGTAAACGCGCACCCTGAAAGGCGTTAGCTACGTTTTTAATCACCGGCGAAAGTTTTTCAGCCGCCTGTTTTTGCATTTGGTAAGAAATAAAAATTTTATAAATGTTATACACAACCTGCTTGTCTGTTTCTTCCAGTAAAGCCTGATACATCGCAAACGCCTCGCGCTTGTATTCAGTTAATGGGTCTTGCTGTCCGTAGCCGCGCAAACCAATCCCCACGCGCAAATGTTCAATCGCATCCAGGTGGTTGATCCATAAATTATCAATCGTCCGCAGTAGCAACGCGCGCTCTACTTGTTTGATCATTTCCGGATCAAGATCCTTAGTTACGGTTTGATAATGCTCTTCCGCCAACTTTTGCAGTTTTTCCGATAGGGCTGATTTATCAGTCGAAATTTGCGGATCAGTAAATATGGCATCATCAAAGCTAATCGGCATGCTTTGCAAAACTTCTTTAATTTCCTTAAGATTCCAATCGCTTCCGGCGGTATGAATCTCAACTACTTTTTTGATTTCCTTCTTGACCATTTCCAAAATTAAATCGCGCAAGGGTTCTTCTGCCTCCCAAAGATCTAAAATTTTGCTGCGTTCCCTGTAAACAGCTGTCCTTTGTTTATTGATTACGTCATCATATTCGACCAGGTGTTTGCGGATGTCAAAATTATGGCCTTCCACGCGCTCCTGGGCCTTTTCGATCGAAGAAGAAATCATCCGGTTGGTAATCGGCAGATCATCCGGTAGGCCCAAACGGTCCATTAAGGATTTGATCCGACTTGACCCGAAAATGCGCATCAAATCATCTTCCAGCGAAATAAAAAATTGAGATTCCCCAGGGTCGCCTTGCCGGCCAGTACGTCCGCGCAATTGATTATCAATCCGGCGGGCTTCGTGGCGCTCAGAGCCGAAAACGCACAGGCCGCCTAATTTTCGCACTTGCTCGGCCTCAATCGGATCAACCGGATTGCCGCCTAAAACAATATCCACGCCCCGGCCAGCCATATTTGTGGCGACGGTTACGGCTTTAAGCTTACCGGCTTGAGCAATAATCTGCGCTTCTTTTTCGTGCTGTTTGGCGTTTAAAATTTGATGCGGAATGTTGGCCTTTTTCAACAACTCGCTTAAAATCTCATTTTTTTGAATCGAGATTGTGCCGACTAAAACCGGTTGGCCTTGATCGTATTTTTCGCGAATCGTATTGATTAAAGCTTTAAATTTTCCGGTTTCGGATTTGTAAATAACATCTGGCCTGTCTTTGCGGACGATCGATTTATTAGTCGGGATTTCCGTTACCTCCAGATTGTAAATTTTATTAAATTCCTCGGCTTCGGTTGACGCGGTGCCGGTCATGCCGGCCAATTTGTGATACATCCGAAAATAATTTTGAATAGTGATGGTGGCGAGTGTTTTAGATTCCTGTTTTACTTCCACGCCTTCCTTAGCCTCAATTGCCTGATGGAGTCCCTGTGAATAACGGCGGCCAGGCATCAATCGCCCGGTAAATTGGTCGACAATTATGATTTCGCCGTCTTTGACGACGTAATCGCGATCCAGTTTATATAAGGCATAGGCCTTTAAAGCCTGATCTAAATGAAAGGCCAAGGTGACATCTTCGGTATAAATATTTTTGACGTTCAACAAGCTTTCCATCCGCTCGATCCCGGCTTCGGTTAAGGTTACGGCATGGCGTTCCTCATCCAAGTTATAATGTTCACCGACTTTTAACGTCGGAATCAGATAGGCAAATTTTTTATAGTATTCCGCTGATTTAGTGTCCGGCGAAGAAATAATCAACGGCGTGCGCGCTTCATCAATCAAAATCGAATCAACTTCGTCGACGATGGCGTAATAATGATGGCCGCGCTGGACTTTGAGCTTGTTTTCCGCGACCATATTGTCCCGCAGGTAATCAAAACCAAATTCGCTGTTGGTGCCGTAAGTAATGTGGGCTTGATACGCTTCCACGCGGCTGCACGGCCGCAAAAAATCCTGATCAACTTTAAATGCCAGGGTTTCGATATTTTCGTCATCCTCGGTCGATTCAGAAGCAACATCTTTTTTGGCGGTTTCATCATACAGTAAAGAATTGCCTTGATTTTGTAGACAGGAAACTTTTAAACCCAGATAATTGTATATCTGGCCCATCCACGAAGTATCGCGCCTGGCCAGGTAATCATTGACAGTTACCACATGAACGCCTTGGTCCAAAAGCGCGTTTAAATAAACGGCCATGGTGGCGACCAAAGTTTTGCCTTCGCCGGTTTTCATTTCGGCGATATTGCCTTGATGCAAAGTGGCGGCGCCTAAAATTTGCACGTCAAAATGCCGCTGGCGCAAAGTGCGTTTGGCTGACTCGCGCACCGCGGCAAAGGCCGGCGCCAGGATTTTATCCAAATATTTTTCTTTTTCTTCCAATGTTTTGAGTTCAGCGATTTCGGTGATGTATTGTTGGGTCAAAGCCCGCAGTTCGTCCTGATTTTTTTTCTCAAAATCAGCTTCGAGTTGATTGACTGCTTCAACAAAAACATTGAGTTCTTGCAGAACTTTTTTATTCGGGTCGCCGAAGATTTTTTTGAAAATAGACATGATTTAGATTAAATTTGATTGATATTAATGCTGTTTTTCAACATACCATAAATTCTATTCCTGGTCTATCACCTTTTTTTAAAACAAAGTATCGCGCGATTGGCAGGAAATTTTTAGCTGTTCGGTAAAATTTTGATATTCACGATTCACAAACTCTTTGATTTGCCGATTAAAACGATCTTCGTTAAATTGCTCGGCATGCGCTTTTATTGCTTGATAATCAAACGTTGAATCTTTAAAGTGAACAACTGCATCAGCGAGCGATTCCCAGCTCGGATCTTCGAAAAAAACGCCGGTTTTATTCGGGACAACCGTTTCCAGAATCCCACCTTTGCCGTAAGCGATTACCGGCGTGCCGCAGGCCATGGCTTCGACCGCGGAAATTCCAAAGTCCTCCTCTTGCGGATGGATCAAAGCGCGGGCGCCGCCTAAGATTATATTTTTTTGCTTAGGATCCAGAATTTCGCCCAAAAATTCGATATTCTGGTTAGCGCGCTTTTTTAAATATTTTGCTTCCCAACCACCGCCGATTATTTTTAAAGGCAAACGCATCTCGTTAAAAGCTTCGATTGCGAGATTAACGCGCTTATACGGCCGCAAACGCGCCATGATCACAAAATATTTTTGCTTTTCGGAAATTAAACGGTAATTTTTAGTTTCGACCGGCGGATAAATCACCGTGGAATCGCGATGGTAAAAACGTTTAATCCGTTTGGCGACAAAGCGGCTGTTGGCGATAAATTTATCGACGCGCTGGGCCGCCTGATAATCCCACATGCGCAAATAGGTTAAAACCGCCGGAAGAATTTTTTTTATTAAATAATTGCTTTTTTCCAGCTCAATAATATATTCCCAAGAGTCTGACCAAAGATAACGGGTCGGCGTGTGGCAATAGCAAATGTGCATAGCCTCGATATCAGTTATAATGCCTTTAGAAAAAGCCGATGAATCGGACAGCACGACGTCATAACCTTTTAAATTAAATGACTCGATAGCCGTCGGCATCAGCGGCAAAAACCATTTAAAATATTTGTGCGCTAATTTTTTGCGTTGAAGATAAGAACCGATTACCTCAGTTTCCGAAAAAAAATTTTGTCTGATTTGCGGATCATACAATAAAGTGAAAACTGGCGCCTGCGGATAGAGACGGGTAAATGACTTTAAAACCTTTTCTGCGCCGCCTATTTGATTAAGATGATCGTGGATTAAAGCGATGTTCATTGAATAGTATAAAGTATTAAGTATAAAGTACTTTTTCTGTCATTCCGGCCTTGAGCCGGAATACAGAAATGGCTTAGTTGACTGGATTCCCGCTTTCGCGGGAATGACAAAATACGTTAAAATTGAATTTTGAAATACTTGCTACTAATCTATACTGCGCCGTCTTTTTTGAACAGTACCGCCGGCAGGGTTTTTAACAAGATCGTTAAATCCAGTTTTAAACTCCAATTTTCGATATAGTATAAATCAAGCCGCACTTCTTCGTCAAACGGCAAATTACTCCGTCCGGAAATCTGCGCCAGCCCGGTAACCCCGGGCTTTATATTCAACAATTTACGGTCGCTATTTTTATACTGATTAACTTCTGCTGGTTCATGCGGTCTGGGACCGACTAGACTCATCTCTCCTTTTAGGGCATTAATAAAGTTTGGCAATTCGTCTAAACTAAACCGCCTTAAAAATTTACCGACGCGCGTAATGCGCGGATCATTCTTCATTTTAAAAAGCGGCCCCTGCCTTTCGCTTAAACTCAATAACTGTGGTTTTATTTGGTCGGCGTTTTGAACCATCGAACGAAATTTGTATATTTTAAATAACTTGCTTTGCTCGCCGACGCGCGTCAATTTTACAAAAATTGATCCGGGCGAGGTAATTTTTATTATCAGGCCGATAATTACCCCGGGAATGAATAAAATGAGTATAGCCAGCGCACTAAAAAGAATATCAATCGCGCGTTTTTTTACGCGCCCCCAGCCTTCTAAGGGCGTGCGTTTGATCTCGATAAGCGGGAAACCGGCAATGGCGTCCATTTCGATGTTATGCAAATTTGCGGATAACATATCAGCCGCATAACTAAAGTCCAGATGGCGTGTTTGGCAAAATTCCAGATAATCATTTACTTGCTCGCGAGACAAATTTAAATCAGTTAAAATCACCGACTCAACCGTTATGTCGCGCACTTTGTCTGCTAAAGCATCTAAGGTGTGCACTTGGCCAACAATCATAAAACCCCACTCCGGACGTTTGTTAATTTCCGAAATAAAATGTTGGGTGTTCCTATCTTGTCCCACGACAATCACCGGCTTAGCGCCGATTTTATATTTTAAGAGATGGCGACGAATTGCCCGAACTAGGCCGCGAGCAAAAATTATCAAAAGTATGCTTAAAATCCAACTGGCTAAAATTAAAAAGCGCGAAGCAAACAGCGCTTCTTGCCTAAAAAATAAAAAGATGACTAAAGCGGAAATGCAAGCAGTAGTGGCTAAAAAAACCTTGATTGCTTGGTTGAAAAATTTTTTGATTTCCCGCGGCTGATATAACCCGGCAAAATTAAAAAAGGCTAGTCCGATCAAGCCGATAATTGCCAAAATTGCCAGATAATTACCTAAAGGAATCTCGTAAAAAATATTACTGACGACATTCAAATTACGGACAAGTTCGGTTTTCCGCAATTCGTAGGCAAGAATTCCAGCCAAAAAAAACATTAGATAATCTAAAGGCAATAAAATCGCGGTATATGCAAAATCAGAGCGACGCATAAAAAAATCAAAAAAAATGCTTTAAAAACCTCATAAGCCGGATTCTGTTTCTAAGTAATCATCTACCTTGATCCATAATCACTTATGGATTCTAGCGCAGGGATCCCCGATTGCTCAGGGCACCAATCCTGCTGTCTCCACCCAGGGTTTACCCCCTCTTTTAGTTACCTAAAAGAGCTGTGGGCTCTTACCCCACTCTTTTCACCCTTACCCCGAACCACTCGCTGCGCTCGGGTTCGGGGCAAGCCCCTCTCGCGTTAAAGTTAAAAGGGCTTGCCCTGTACCCGAACCATAGTGAGTGGTTCAGGGCGGTATTGTCTCTGTGGCACTTTCCCTATCCCGCCCCATTTCTAACACAGTTCGTAAATGATCAAAATTTAGAGCCGTAAGGCGGCTTCGCCTTAAGGACGATGATTAAATATGTCTGTGCTAGAAATAGGGCGGGACGGCAGGCGTTACCTGCTAGGAATTGTCACCCTGCCCAGTATGGGCAGAGAAGGAGTCCGGACTTTCCTCCCCGAACCACTCGCTGCGCTCGGGTACGGGGCAGGCCCCTCTTTCGCTATAAAACAAAGAGTCTTAATCTCGCGAATACTAAAAGGGCTTGCCTTGTACCCGAACATAGTGAGTGGTGCGAGGCGATTACTCGGGTTTTCAAAGCATATAAATGCTAGCATAAAATAATGACATTGACAAGATTATAAATAAGTGGCAAAATTTGGCATATGTACCTATATATTATTGCAACTCCCATCGGTAATCTGCAGGATATTACTTTGCGCGCGCTGGAGGTCCTCAAATCAGTTGATCTCCTGATTGCCGAAGATACGCGACGTTTGAGGCAATTGCTGAATCATTTTGGCATTTCCAAACCAGTTTTAAGCTATCACGCTCATTCCCATGCCGGACGCGAGGCTGAGATAATTGAGCGCTTGCGCCGCGATCAAAATATCGGTTTAGTGACTGATGCCGGTACGCCAATCATCGCCGATCCAGGCAGTAACCTCATCAATACCGTTTCTCGCGAATTGCCGGAGGTTAAAATAATCCCGATTCCAGGAGCTTCGTCCGTAACAGCCGCCTTAAGTGTGGCTGGTTTTGGTGCTGATAAATTCTCTTTTTGGGGATATCCGCCGAAAAAAGGCCAAAAAAGAATCGCTTTTTTTGAAAATCTGTCGGCTAATCATGAGACCCAAGTATTTTTTTCTACGCCGCACGCCATAATCAAAGATTTAACCGCGGTGCGCGATGTATTCTCTAAAGCCGAACAATTGGATCGGCCGCTTATCGTAGCCCGGGAAATGACCAAATTATTTGAAAGTTTTTATCGAGGCGCGATTGATGAGGTAATTCAAAAAATTCAAAATTCTCCTCAAAAAGGCGAATTTGCAATTGTTATTTCTAAATTACTTTCTTGTCATTCCCGACCTGATCGGGAATCTATGGCTTAATAGATAAATTAAATACTGGATTCTCCCGATGTTCTTCGGGGGAATGACAAAATCACATGTCTTCTCATCAAACGCGTAAGTCTATTTTTGATCTGCAAAGGCAGATTTTTTTGTGTAAATAAAAATTCTCTCGTGTTTCCCCCACTGTTTTTTTTCTTCAATAAAAACTTGATTAGGCGGCAGGCTAAATAAGTAAGAGATGATTTTCGCGCCAGGCTTAAGCTCACGCGCGAATTTTGAATATAAAGAGGCCATGCCTTTGGTCGTTAAAAAAAGGAACAGGAACTCAAAATTTTTAATGTCATAAAAAGACCAATCACCGCAAAATAAATTTATTCTGGATTTTCGCCGATTAAATAGCCGCCTCCAGCGAGAAATCAGATACAATAAACGCGATTTTTCCACGCCATAAATCAAAACATTTTTTGGCGTATTTTTTGCCAGAAGCATCATCATTTTTCCGGTGCCAGCGCCGAGATCAGCTATTTTAATTGCCTTGGCATCATTGGGCAGGTGGGCAAGAAGGATCATTTTTTTTAATACCGGCCACGTAATCGGCACATACGGTACAATTTGTGTCTGAAAAGTTCTCAAAATATAGATGCCGCGCAACAGCAAGAAACCAGCACTGATAATTAAAAGTATTTGGATTATTGTCAGTACCCAAAATAACATAAGCTAATCAATTAATTTTTCGGAAATAATTTTAAGCATTGCCTCAACTCGATTGCGCCAGGAGTTTTGTTGACTGTAAGCCTGGCGATAGGCGGCTAATTCCTGATTATTTTCGCGCAAAGATAAATTAATCGCCTGGCTGAAATTATTGGCAGACGGCGCATAATATTGCAGTTTCGGATCATCGACAATTTTCTGCGTAGAAATTATTGGCAGACCGGCACTTAAATAATCATAAAATTTCATCGGGTCCATCGATTTAGTTAGACCGTCAATTTTATGAGGAATTATGGCCACGTCAAAGTTCGTTAAATAATAGCCGATCTTATCAAAAGCCACGCGGCCAATAAATTTTACATTGGGTAATTTTTTAAGCGCGCTCAACTGCGCGTCTTTCCAGACCGGACCGACAAAAACAAACTGTTTATCAGAATGCTGTTTGGCAATAAATTCAATCAATTCAAAATCAATTCGGGATTGAATCGTGCCGACATAACCAACGGTTATCGGCTGGCGCTTTATGATTGGTTCTGGCCTGAGACTGGGTTTGATATTTGTGCCATTAGGTACAAAATAAGCCTTGGACGAACCGGCAAACAAATTTTTACGCAGATCATCGGAAACGGTAAAGATTAAATTAGCCGCCTGCAAAATTTGTTGATAATTATGCTTTAATAGTTGGCTTTTGGCGCGATAGGCCGGATGCTGTGACCAATCATCAACCGCATCAAAAATTTTATAATCCGCCGGCAATCGCAGAAACGGCTCAATAAACAACGGAAAATATGACCATAATATTAAGCGCTGGCCGGTGATTGATAAGCGAGATTGAATCAATTCATTCAAAAAGTTAAAAGTATCGCCCGTTTTAATAAACGAAACGGCAGTTAATTTTGAATCAATGATTTTAATCTGCGGGATAAATAATTTTTTAACAGAGCAGTGCCCGGCTAAACGCCGCTGGATCGCCTTAAGTTTAGTTCGCCAAGTAAGCGGTAAATAATCAACCGAAATAATCGAGTTAACTTCGTCTCGAGCTAACAATTCCTGCAAAACAAAATAATTGCGATTAACTATTCCGTTTTGCCAATCATCGTAATAAGACATGCCGAGCATCAGGATATTGTAGCGAATTTTGGCCTGATCAATCATAATAAGCTAAGTGCTGATTTTTTGCTTAACGCGACTGTAAGCCGCTTCGCCCATTTTTTTTGCCAAATTCGAATCTTGTAATAATTGAGCAAGCGCCGTTTGAAGTTCCATAACATTTTCCGGATCTACTAAAATTCCGGTTACGCCGTCCTCAATCGCCTCGGGAATGCCGCCACTGCGCCCGCCGATGG
>C687J26860_1000927_pt1 | contig 14500 bp, 10 predicted proteins | sample RifOxyC2_FD_26860 | JGI IMG/M metagenome (IMG submission 26860)
TTCATACAAAAAAGCACGCTGTGCTACAGCAGAATTTTTATCTAAAATATTTTTATCTAGACTTAAATTAATGACTTTCATTTTGTAAAATTTGCAAAGTATCTTGCGTGGCCTGACTATAATCATAGTCATAACTAATCTTGGCTAGCTTTTGTTTATACTCATAATAAAAATCTTGTTTGCTTAAATTATTTAAAATATTTACTAACTCGCCAATATTTTTAGGATCAAACATTAAGGCTTTATTTTTGAGCCAATCAAAACCAATTTCTTTAGTGCAAATAAACGGCAAGCCTAAACGTAGACTTTCTAAAACACCGTTTGGGCTGATATCAGTCAAGCTGGGATAAACAGCGAGATAAGCAGCACTTAATTTTTGGTAAAGTGCATTTCGAGACATCAGATCAGAAAAAATAACATTTTTTAGTTTTAATTTATTTGCTTCAGCTTGAAGTTTTGATTTTTCTGGACCATCACCAATGATGTGTAAAGTAAAAGAATTATCTTGCATTTTAGCAAAAGCCTGTACTAAAAATATTAAATTATTTTTTTTATTTATTCGGCCATGAAAAATAATTTCTTTGTTAGTGTTTTTATGGATGCTAGCTGAAATATCTTTATTTACAGGATTATTAATAATTTTTAACTTGTCTTGAGGCAAATCATAATACTTAGCAAAAATATCTTGCTGAAACTTAGTGGTAAAAATTATTTTATTTGCTCTAGCAAAAACTTTTTTTATTAGCTTAAATCTTAATTTTTCTACTTTCTGATGTAAATTTTGTTGGTAAAATTCTAACAGAGTAACTAATTTATTAGTTCTTTCTAAATATCTTTCCCAAATAAAATCTCCGCCCACTCTGATAAAAAATGGTATTTTGTTATTTTTGATAGCCAAAAATACTGGATAACCAGCACTAAAATGATCAAAAGCATAAATACAATCAAAATTTTCAGTATTTAACAGTTGTTTTGTTTTTTGATAATAATGATAATAATTTAATATTTTATTACTTCTTACTACACGCACAACGGGAAAACCTAAGGTTTTATCTAAATCATAAACAGCTTGGTCAGAATAAGTCAGAACCGTCACTTGATGCTGAAGTTTTAATAAAGCTTGAGCAAAATTTAAAATATAGGTAGGTGGACCACCTGCTTCTGGCAAAAATATTCCTGTTGTAATTAATATTTTCACTTTAAATTAATTTAACATCTTATTAAAGATTACCCGCATCTGCGTAGCGATTTTATCCCAGCTATATTTTTCTTGCACCAGATTTTTTCCGTTAATTTTTATTTTCTGGAAAAGCTCATGATCTTGGCTGTATCTTTCTACAGCTTTGGCGATAGAGCTGGGATTCTTGACTTCACAAAATAAACCAGTTTCATTATTTACTAAAAAATCTGGAATACCACCGACTTCTGTGCCAATCACCGGTACGCCGACAGCCATACTTTCTAAAAAAGCATTGCCTAAACCCTCTGACAAAGATGGTCGGATAAAAACATCAGCTATTTGCAAATACCTTGGTAATTCTGTGTAATCTTTATGTCCTAAAAAAATAACATTATCTGCCACTCCTTGATTTAAGCTCAAATTTTTTAAAGCCTGCTCGTCTGGTCCGGAGCCTATCAATATCAATTTTACTTTGAGCCCAGATTTATATAGCAAAAAATTCAGAGCTTTAATCACATCATCAATCGCATTTTTCAAGACTAAACGTGAGACAGAAATCAAAACAAAATCATCATCAGCAATGTTGAATGATTTTTTTAAAGCTAATTTTTCTTTAGCGCTTACATTAGCTTGAAATAAGCTTAAATCTACTCCATTTGGTACTAAAATAATTTCACCGCGATTACCGGCCTTACGTGATCTTTTGGCTAAATATTGGCTAATAGCTTGGGTAATTTTAGCATTACGATAAACTCTTTGGTAATAAAATTTCCACCACCAGGTTCTTTTTTGGATAAATTCATCGCTATCTCCGGATTGTAAAGTCAATAAATAAGGAATTTTACTAAAATATTTAAAAAATAAGGCCGTCACTCCAGCATAAAAAGCCATGATACTCCAAACAAAATCAAAATGCACTACTTTATGTAAACGCCACGCATAACGAAAAGCACGAAAAGGATATAAATATTTATCCCATTTTTTGCCTGCTCCCACTCGCCTGACATTAATATGCCCTATTTTTTCTTCGTCTGGCCAAGCTGAATCAAATTTATTAGTAATCAAATAATACTCAAAATCAAGATTACGATCAGTAATCTCTTTGACTGCTATCTCCGCACCACCGACAAAGGGGTGGTAAGCAATGGAAAAAATAAGAATTTTTGGCATGAAAAATAAAACTATAAATTTTTATACATATCGTGTTTACCAATGGATACAAAAAAAATATCGCCGTTCTCTTGTCGTTCAAAAACTACTCTATAATTTTCTGTAATAGTTATGGACCAGAGCTCTTTTAAATGACCGTGCAATTCATGTAATCTTAAAGAAGGGTGTAGTGGATTAGCTTTAAATAATTCAATCTTTTTATTAGCTAATTGAATAATCTCTGTTGGCAATTTTTGTGATCTTTTTAAAAAATTTTTAGAAAACAAAACTCTATTTATCACCATACTTTTGCAATAAATCAATCAGAGAATCTGCCTCAAAATACTCACCTCTCTTATATTCTTCTTGTGCCTGTTTAACATCGGCTAATAATTCTTCAACAGAAATCAAATCATCATCAAGCTCTGTCAAATATTGCACATAACCACTAACACTAGCAAAACCTTTTAATTTTGCTTTGTTTTTAATAGTTTGCACTATTTCTGGTTGTAAAGATAAGCTTAAAACTTCACGCATAATATTTACTTAATTATTATATATAGTTTCAGTGTAATACAAATGTATTACACTTGTCAAGCACCTCTAAATACTATAAAATTATAATGAAATTAGTGCAAAATAGCAACAAAATATATGAAAAAACTAGAAAATAAGAAAATATTATACTTAGTCACTCAAACTAAGTGGGGTGGAGCACAAAAATATGTGCTAGAATTAGCTGAATATTTTAGCCAAAATAACGAGGTTCACATTGCTTTTGGTGAAATTAATGAGCAAAATCAAGAGTTTTTGGCTCAATGCCAAAAAATAGGTGTCAAAACTATCCCGATCAAAAACTTAGTCCGCAATATCCAGCCCAGCAAAGAAATAAACGCCTTTCTAGAGCTCAAAAAGCTACTAGATAGTGGCAAATACCATTTAGCTCATCTAAACAGCTCTAAGGCTGGTTTAATAGGCTCTATTGCTGCTAGTATACACAATCTGAACCCACTAAATACGCGCTTGAGGCTGATTTATACCGCTCACGGTTTTGTCTTTAATGAGCCATTAAATAAAATAGAAAAAACCATCTATAAGATGTCCGAGAAATTTTCTACCGCTGTGGAAAATGCAATCATCACTGTCTCTGACTATGATAAACAAAGTGCTATAGAACACAAGATCTGTCCTGCTCACAAAATGTTTACTATTCATAATGGCTTAGATTTTAATAAATATAATTTTTTATCAGCCGAAGACGCTAAAAAAGAATTAAATTTAGACGAAAATAAAACTTACTTCGGCACAATCGCTAGTTTTTACAAAACTAAAGGCCATACTTATTTGCTAGAAGCTATTAAAATATTTCTAGAAACTCAAAACAGAGAGGCTTATCACTGGATTTTAATCGGTGATGGTCCAGAACAAAAAAACATTGAAGAGTTAATCAAGAAATATAATTTAGAAAAATATATTACAATTATTTCTCCTAAAAATAACGACTGGAAATATTTAAAAGCTTTTGATTATTTTATCCTGCCCTCGGTCAAAGAAGGCTTGCCATATACTCTCTTAGAAGCAGGCCTTGCCAAAATACCAGTGATTGCGACTCAAGTTGGCGGTGTGCCAGAAATTATCACCGATCATCAAACCGGCCTCTTAGTGACACCGGCTAATCCTCTATCTTTAGCAAATGCTATGAAAGAAATAACTGAAACAGAGCTAGTAAATAATTTTATCGAAAATAATTATCAAAATATTATAGACAATTTTGATCTAAATCAAACTATCCAAAAAACTGAAGAGTTATATTTAAAATTATTCTAAATTAAGCACCTTACTATTATAAGACTCTAATATAAAATCGATTATTTTAGTATCACCTTCACTAGGCACAAAACCCCTGTCTATGGCCTGTTGATAATAATCACGTGCTGTGTTTATATCTCCTAAAAATAAGTGAATGCGAGCTAAGTACCAATAACCATAGTAAAGTTGGGTGTCATCTTTAACGATTTTTTCCATCAACACTCTTGCCTCGTCAATCTTTTCTGATTGTACTAGATAATTAAAATACAAAAAATTAAGTTCTTGTTTTTCATCACTAATATTACTAGCTCTTGCAAAAATATTCTCTATCTCTGCACCCTTATCTTCTCCTAAGGTATTTAAGATAATGTTCACTCTCATTAAAAAAAGATAATCAAACATATTACTTTGATTATATTTTTCTAAATTTTTTAAAATCTCTGTGTTCAGACTAAATAACAACTCTACATATCTCTCTTTTTGTTCCGTGGTTATGCTAGCTGCTACCAAATATTCAGCATAGTCTCTAACGATCTCTCGATGCATTGGGCCTAAAGAGCCTAAGCTATTCTCAATTAATAACAAAGCCTCTGTGATATGTTTTTCATGAATCAGAAATCTCACATTCTCATCTAAACGATTGGCAGTATAAACTTTGATATTGCCATAAAATAATGCCCAAGAAAAGAAGATAGCGAATAACAAAATAAAAACATTCACAACCAAAAATTTTTTAGACGAAATCACACCATCCTCTTCTGTATCTTTAGTCATGTAAGCTATAAAAGCTAGGGATAAAAATAGCCAAAGATAAAAAGTTGGATGTAAAAAAGAAAAAAGTAATTGAGTCATTATAGAAAAAAGTAAAGATAAAAACAAGGAAAAAAATATTTTTCTTCTTGATTTCTTAATTTTTTTAATGACCTTATAAATAGCTGAAGCAAAAATTGCTAAAAAAGACCCAAAACCCAAGACACCTAGGCCAACTAAAATATCTAAATAATAATTGTGTGCGTAATCAAAAAAGGTATCACCCCATCCACGGCGCAAAAATTCAGCTTTATAGTTACTATTAAAAGCTGTGCTAAAATTATTAAACCCCCAACCCAAAGGTTTTTCCTTAAAAGCCCCTATTGCCACTTGGGATACTAACACACGATTACTAACACTGCCTCCTAGATTTTTTATATCCGATAAATTATTTACTATGGGGATATTTTTTATTATCTTATTATTAGGAAAAAATATACCGGCAAAAATAAAAGCTAGGCTTATAACCATTAGTGCTACTAAAGACAATTTTATTTGCTTATTTTTAGCTACAAAAATATACACAAGAACAAAAATATACACACCAACCAAAAAAGAGAGAAAAGGTCCCCTGCTACCAGAAGCGAATATACCTAAAAGTGCTAAAAGTGCTAAAAAGTAAGCACCATAACGCTCCCACTTTACATTCGTCAAAAAACTAAATAAAAAACAAAACCAAAATAAAAATAAAGAATACTCACCAAAATATATAGAATTACCCAATGTACTTGGCACCCTAGAAATGTCTAAAATTTTCCACTCATAAAAACCCTTACAAAGAATAAAAAAAGAAACAACGAAAAGAAAGCGTAAAAAAATACGCCAATCTTTTTCCTCAAAGATAGTCATCAGTAAAACAGCGAAAATAAAGTAGTGGATTAAACTAAAAATTCCATCCATCCTCTCGTGCCCATTAAAAAAACTAAAATTCCAATCTACTCCAAAATAAGAAATAATAATAGTTAAAAATAAAAATAAAAAACCACTCATAACTAGAAAATTATTTCGTGGTAAATATTCTCTATGTTTATAAACCAAAATCAAATACAAAATGACTGCCAAATCAATTAAAGATCTAAAATAAATAACTTTTGTGAAAACAAATGGAAAAATTACCCCCACATCCACGATTAAGGGGCTAAGTAATGTAGCTAATAATAAAAATTTAATTGAATAAAGAATTTTATTTTTGCTAAACATTGTCTATGGTTATTTAATTTCTGTTTTTAATTCGTCAATGACCGCTTGAAATTGTGGGTGATCTTTGACTAAAAGTAAATAAACCTCTAGCGCCTCATTTTTAAAGCCCATATTACGCAAATACCAACCCTTCAACTGTAATAAAGGCGCTTTGTCAACTGCATAAGTTATGGCTTTATCTAATAAATCAATAACTTCTTTTTTATCTTTTTTTAATTTGTAAAAATACAAATCTACTAACTGTTTATGTGTAATATATTCGACCGGACTAATCTTTAAAGCTGATAAATATTGCTCTTCTGCTAAATTATAATCCCCCAAAAGCTCATAAATGTTACCGAGATTATTCAAAGGCACAATGTTTGTATTATTAGCATATTTAATCGCTTCTTTATAAGCACTAATTGCTAGATTATAATCACGATTATCTATGGTGATATCACCAATTGACTTCCAAAAAAACCCAGAAGTCAAATAATACTCTATTGCGGTATTTTTGTCATAACCCTTATCAGTCAATGATTTTATTTCACCCAATAAAGATGTGACTCTAGCATCACTTTCAAGCTCACGAATACGTTTTTTAGCCAGATCAACATTATTTATTGAATAAAAAATATAAAATAACACTGCTAATAAAATAACACTGCTAATAAAAAATATTTTTTTCATTTTCATATATTTATAAAGAAATATTATATTTTTTTAAAAATTCTTTTGCCTCCGGTATCATACCAGGATCAATTTCTATGGCTTTTGACATATATTCTATGACCTTATCATCATCTTCTAATATCGCATAAACCGAGGCCAGCCTCGCGTACCAATTGGCGTTATTAGGATTTTCTTGTATTAATAATTCATATAAGGGTATAATTTTTTTGTAATCCCCCAGACTAGCATAGATATCTATTAAATACAAAATCTTATTTCCTTTACCTAGCGCAAAACCTAAATCCATAGCTTTTTCAAATTCTGTCACAGCTCCTTCAAAATTATCTCCGGCTGACAACACAACACCAAGAAACCAATGCGGCTCCGAAAAATTATCATTTTTTTCTATCAAAACTCGTAATGTATTTTCAGCTTCAGATAAATTACCAGAGGCTAACAAATACCTAGCTCGCAGAAAACCGATATACTGCCGATCCTGATTGACTAGCTCTGCTCGATCTAAATAGGCTAGAGCCGGTTCATAATATTTAATGTCAACATATTCAGCTCTATTACCATAGAGCTGAGCTAACCAAAAATTTAACAAATAATTATCCTCTAAACTTTTACTTTTTTTCTCTAAAATATTGCCTAAATTTTGATAAATATTATCTAAGTTATCGCCTTGTTTCAAAGTGTCACCAAAATTGATTAAATCCGAACTTAATTCAATCGCCTGTTCCCATGCATAAACGTCTTTATAATTTAAGGATTTTTGTGCCTTAGCTTGCCACAAAACCAAGTCATTAGACATCCTAGCATTCCTAGCATCTACTAAATATTTAGACATTATCAAAATCCGAGTTGACCATATGATACTCACAATAGAAAAAAATAAAATAAACACTAAGAATATGTTATAATAATTTTTAATCAATACTATCTTTTTGACATCTAAAGATTTGGCTTGCAAAAAGGCTAAAATTACAAAAAGATAAATAAGGGTATTAGTGGATTCTGCGGCAAACATACTCTGCACGATATAAGTTATCAAAGTGCTAAAAAATAAAATTAAATGCAATTTATTAGACCGAAATAACTGATAACTTTTTTTAATAACTAAATAAATAATGGCAATAAAAAATAAAAAACCAAGGCCACCAAAAGAAACTAATATCTCTAAAAATTCATTGTGTGGAATATCCCAAACAGTTTCGCCTAAACCATAGCTTAAAAAATTTGGATTATAAAACTTATCAAAAGCAAATTGAAAATTACTTGCCCCCCAGCCAATAATTGGTCTATCTAAAAACCCCTTAAAAGCTACACCCCATGCCATTAATCTAGTCTCTGCACCTAGGCTACTCGTAGATAAATTAAAAACTTGGGCTATATTAGCCGGCAACAAAGAACGAGCTTGCAAGCCCATAGGTAAATAGAGATACAAAATAAAAGATAAGGCCAAGGCTAAAATAAGAGCACTAAACAGCTTAACTTTTTTATTTTGTTGAAGAAAAAAAATAAAACCACCTAATAAAAAAAATAAACCAACAAAAAAAGCTAGAACTGCACCTCTGGTACCAGAAGCAAAAATAGTAATAATACTCAAAATAAAAGTAATATAATAGAAAATTTGCCATTTTTTATTTTTATCCTCAAAAATAGCTAATGACAAAATAATAATCAAAACACAAAGATAAGAGGCTAATACAATTGGGTTGCCCATCAAACCACTCAAGCGAGTGTAAGAGCTTGGGACAATGCTATAAAAAAAAGTAAGCTTTGGTCCTAACCAAGCTATTAAAATACTCAAAAAACCTACAGAAGCTGTAATACGAAAAACTTTTTGCCAAGCATTTGACTGAAACAAATTTCTTAACAATACATAATAAAGATAAAAATGGAATACAATCAAAATACCATTCGCTCTAGTAATAGTGCCGAAAAAAGCTCTAGTGACATCAAAAGCGAAAAAGCTAAGACCAATGCAGAGTGCAAAAAATACAGCTAACCATTTATCCAAATTATTAAATTTTATCTCAATTTGTTTCTGATGAAAACAATCAAAAACAGTCAATATTAATAAAACATCTATCAGAATTACCAATAAAATTGTCTTACCAAAATGCCAAGGCTGAAAACTAAATTCGGTAAAAATCAAGGGTATAAATAATGGCCACAAAAGTAAATTGTCTCTTATTTTAGCTAAATTCATATTTATATAATAACTGAAAATAAAACAAAAAGAAAGGCCTAGCCTCAAATGAGGCTAGGCTGTTTCTTATTAACAATTCGTACTAAAACTTGCTAAATTAGTAAGTTAAAGTCTTAGGTGTTAATGGCAAGGAGTTGACGGTAGTGATCGAAGAGGTCACATCATCAGTCCAAGTAATGTCGCTAGCTTCTAAATTGATAGATAAACTATCAGTCGTGCCAGCATCATTGGTATCCAAAGTTACAAAGAAAGTTTTGGAGGTACCAGGAGTAATCTCAACGTCAGTAAAGCCAGCGTCGGTAAAAGCTGAATCGGTAAAGTTACCGTTATTCGCTGTGCCGTAGTTAGTTGTGGCTAAAGCTGAGGTTGCTAGACTATCTTTATAGATAGTCAAAGCTCTGTTAGTAGCAGCTGGAATTGAAATACCGGTTTGATCCATACCAATATTCATAACCTTGATAGTAGCTGAATAGTTACCCACGTTAGCGGAGTTGGTAACAACAAATTTAGCTACAGTAGCGCCAGTACCACCGGTTGTTGCTCCTGATGGAGAATCTGAAGCAAAAGCGGCAGTTAACTTGGTTCTGTAAACTGTCATTTGGTTCACTGTGACGTCAGCATCTGGAGAAGCAGAGAAATCAAGCGTTGCGCCTGTTAATTCTGTGCCAGAGCTGACACCAAAAGCAGTTACACCTTCGTTTCCACCATTATAATTAGCTAAAATAGCTAAAGTATGAGTAGATCCAGAAACGGCACCGCTGCTATAAGGTGTTGCGTCAACTTTGACGGTGACCATAACAGTACTATCAACTGGAATGGTTAAATCTAAATTAGTAAATTTAGCGTGTGCATAAGTTGAGGTAGCGCTAGTAGTATCAAATTGAACAGTTTGGCCAATTTGAACACCTTCTACAAACAATTTTGCATTCTTCAAAGTACCAGTAGCAGCACTAGAAGTATTATCACTAATCACTAACTCTGAAACTCTGACCGCTTCTGAAGCATCAGACGTTAATCTAAAGGTAGCTAATTCATAATCAGTAGCACCCATGACTAATTGTTGAGCAACAGTTGAATCAGGGTCAGAAGTGATAGTCAAATTACCAGCAGCAGAAAGATAGCCATTCTGCAATGATACATCAGTTGTGTAACTAGCGTCAGCTGAAGTACTGACACCGGTAGCAGTCACTGAATCAGCTTTAATCACCGGAGTCAAAACAGTAGCAGAGTCTTGGACTGAAGATTTGACATCAGCATAGACATCAACTACATATTGTTCACCAGAAGCAATTCTAATCGCTGTGCTTGGTGAGAATGTGTAAGAAGTAGCTGTACCACTAGTATTTAAATTACCGATAGTTGAACCGATTTGTGTGCCAGATGAGTTCTTTAATTTCAAATTTTGAAAATTATCACCCATTTGACTAACGGTGCTAGCATCTAACATGGCAATTTGTGTCACATCCACTGCTTCACCAGAACCAGCAGTGACGATAAAGGAAGCAATTTTAGCTTCAGTAGCACCAGCTACACCAGTTGGGCTAGTGGCGCTCTTATCACCAAAAGCAGTATTTTCAGATACAACCACTGTACCTGATTGGACGGTCAACGTTCTGCCCTGTTGAGCAGTTGAGCTCAAAGAAGTCAAGGTTGATTGACCAACAGCATTAGTAGATCCAGCTGATAAATCAATTCTCAAAGTAGAACCCGCAGCTGTAGAAGAAGCTGTGGTATCCGCTACTGCAGTAACATACTTATAAGTACCATTTGGAACAATAAAGGTATTACCAAAAGTATAATTAGTACTATCACCAGATGAACCGTTACACTGTAAGGTAGTGTCAGTAGTGCCAATTTGCGAGCCATCTAACAACAATTTTACATTACTAATATAGTCTGTTGTATCACTACCAGTACAAGTAATAGTCAAATTTTCAACCTTGACTGCTTCACCAGCTGCATAGAAACTATATTTGGCCAAGGTCAAACCAGTAGCACCATCAGCAATATTGCCTGATGGAGAATCAGTCGCAATACCAACTGTTAAAGTACCACTATCAATACTAGTACCATTGCCAGTTGTTGGCTGCACAACACCGAAAGCAGTAGTTGTGCCAGTGATGGTGAAAGTGTTATAAACACCATATTCAGTATCATAAACCTTTACATCAGCTGATTTTTGAATGGTAAATTTAAATACTCTACCTGAACCACCCATCATATCACCTTTCAAAACTACGATTTTTGATTGGCCAGCTGTAATAGCAATTGGGCTTGAGCTTAAATCAAAAATAACTGAATTGTCATTAGCGATTTGAGCAGTGGCACCAACTTTGACACCGGCTACTTCTAGTTCTAAATTTTGAACATCAGTAGCACTAATGGTACCGACCATGGTGTATTTCATATAGCGAACTTCCATATCTTGTGAGTCAGCGGTCAAAGTCATTCTCCATAATTCTTTGTCGGCTTCATCTGCTCTCACTGAAGCTGGGTAACTTCCTGTTTCATATGCATGAGCATATAAATGACCCATGTCAGAAACAGCGGCTGTTTCCATCAAATTACCAGTAGCTGGGAAAGTGCCAGAAACTGATCCGGATGATAGAGTGACATCACTAGTTGTGTCTAATTTAAAACCAATAGTTTTACCAGAGGTGACAGATGTACTACCACGAGCTAAGTCGCCTCTCAAAGTGACGGCTTTAGTTGTTCCAGCTGGCACAGTGAATAGGCCGCTTGTATTTGAGAAGGTGACAACCTTATCACTGAATGAAGTATATTCAGCTAATCTAGTCTCACCATCATACAAATATAAATTACCCAAATCAGCATCAGAGGAGATGCCAAAACGAGTAAATTTCACAGTGTTTACTTGAACACTACCACTAGCTGAAGCAGTGAAGTTCACAGTTGTAAATGGAATTAAGGCTTGTGGATATTCATTAGCCGTACTATCAGCTAAAATACTAGCCACAACTGGGGTGGCAGCTGATAAGCTGACGGTCACATTACCACTAGTTTGATTACCACCTTCAACGGCCATAAAGCCTTTCAAAGCGGTTTCAGCACCAGTGATAGTAGTACCAGCTGTATAAGAAGCTAGTGACATATTCAAAACATTGGTCAAATTGAAGTTATTAGCTTCAAAAGCATCCATTGAGCTAAAAGCTCTCTTGGTGCCATTGTCAATGTAATAATATGTAGTACCATCTTTCACTAAACTACCAGTTGGTAAGGTTGTTGATAAAGCAGTACCTTCTGGATAAGTAGTGAAAAAGCCTGGGATTAAGTCAACGACTCTTGATGCCCAATTAGCACCAAATAAAGAGCTAGCAATAGCGGCAGTAGGAATATGACGAGCAATTCCACCTGGCTCAATAGCAAACACTTTAGCAGTGTCTGAAGTCTTGACTAATTTTGTACCAGGACGAACTGTGACAGCTCCTCCGTTGGTATATAGATCTAATTCTGTTACGGAAACTTTGACAACTGCGTCAAAATTTTCATACCAGGTAAAATATGTCTTCATATCTGGAAAGACATACTTCTTGCCATCGTTACCAATGTAATATACAGCAGCGCCGGCAGTGTTAGCTTTAGCTAACAAAGAGCCTGCTCCATAATTACCAGCAGCCTTTGCACTTGGCAAAAGACTACCAGACATTGTGAATACAGTAGCAAGAGTTAAAGCAAAGATTGAAATTTTCTTTACTAAATTCATGAATTCTTTTGTTTAATTAATAAAATGTTCTTTAAGCAAATAAATTTACCTTGACTAAATTATCAGCATCCAAATGCATTTGGACTGGATCCGCCTTTGGCGGAAAACNACAATGCCTAGTTCCTCCCAAATAAATGAGATCGACCTTGCTGATCACTAAGCTTGTAGGCAATAAAATAGCTCGAGTACGAAACTCGAAAGTAAATATTATTTAAAGTCTTAAGAACAAACAATAACCCCTAATCGCGCGCGATATAGCGATAAGTTAGGGATTATAGTCTTTCTTCCGTGCATGGGAACAAAAACTATGTATCCACAACCTATCTCAAAATCCTGTTTAGGATTCACGCGCTAATTAGATATATTTTCAACCTGCCTGCCGGCAGGCAGGAAAATTATTGTAAAAATTCGCTTTCTGGTTTAGCCTGAATATCCAGACCATTCATCGCTCTATTTATCTCTGTAGTAGTGCTAGCAGTATTAATAGTATTTAGAGTAGTTGGTTTAGAGATTGGTTTCACTTGCTCGATAGTAGAAGTGCTGTTCACGCTGTCTTTGACAGTTTTTTCAATAGTTCTCAAAGCGCTGCCAATATTTTCTTGCATTACTTTACTTTCTAAGAGTTTGTCGGCTGCGTCTTTGAAAGAACCAGCGTCCAATAAAAGCTTAGCCTCACCCAACTTGCCTTCGGCTGCTTTTGGTTTTTCACTGATTTCTTTGAGACTAATCACATCACCATTGATATTGATAGCCGGCGTCACTTGTACTATATCTTTATTGACTTGGGAGTTCACAGCTTCGGCTTGTTTTTTAGAGTCTTGGATATCAGTAGTTAATTGGCTAATTTCTGACTTAATGATTTCAGCGACCGCTGTTTGTACCGCTTTCACTTCGGCTTGATCAGCTACAGCTTGTTTTTGGTCAGCTTGACTATTGGTGCTCTTTTCAACGTTTTGCGCAGCGGAAGCCACTACTTCTTGATGAACTTCAACGGCTACTTTGACAGCAGTTTTGTCAGCATCAGCGCTAGCAGTTTTTACTTCAGCTAAAGCCTGCTCTAAAACTGGATTATTATTAGTTAAGGCTTGCGCTTCCAAAACTATTACCTTATCTTTGGTTTGATTAGCCACTTCTTTGACTTTTTGAGCTAATAGGACAGTTTCTAGTGGGGCTTCTTTTTCTTCTTTGACGATCTGCAAAGTCTTATCTACCGCGGCTGTATCTTTACCTAAATAGCTAATAACTTGTTTTAAAACTTTGTCATTAGCGATTTGCTTATCTGGATCACTTTTGGTACTAGCGACGATTTTATCTAATTCTTGTAAACGTTTAGTGATATGTTTGATATAAACTTCAGCTTCTTTGGTTGAGCTGACGGCCAAGGTCAATTCGGCTTTTTCAAAGCCACGCTTGATTGGCCACAAAGCTTCACCTGGCACAGAGGCTTGAGCGGCAAAAGTCATGCCAGAGCCTAAGAAAATTACCAGCAAAAAAGCCACTGTTTTAGCCAATGAAGGCATTAAACGACGAGTAATTTTCATGCTGAATAAACGAAAACGTTCTTCAGCAGTCAAGCTATGGGCTTTCATCAAACGATGTTGAGAATAAATCTCTGATAAAAGCTGATGTTTGGTTGTTCTTTCCCAATCATTATCCACTTGGCAAAGTGGTAAGTGTTTGATTTGGGAAATTTTTTTAGCTAAATTCATCTCGATTTATCTTATTATTTATGATTCTTTAATTATTTCTTTAAGCTTGG
>C687J26860_1000953_pt1 | contig 14215 bp, 10 predicted proteins | sample RifOxyC2_FD_26860 | JGI IMG/M metagenome (IMG submission 26860)
GAGTTCAGAAGATTTGTCGCGCACCCTAAAGTACCGGGAAGATTATATTGGATTTCAACTTTTGGCATTTTGTTTTCTTCGGACAGCGGAGACAGCTGGAATTCAATTAATTTGATAACTCCGCCGGGAAGCACGCATATATTTGGATTTTATGTCAGTCCGAAAAAAGTGGATGAGATTTACTACACGGCCACGATAAGCAATCGGTCTACTTTTTACAAGTCGGTTGATGGCGGGCAAAACTGGATAACGAGCAAATTGCCTTCCAATCAGTTGCCTTCGGTATTGTATATGCATCCGGAGAAAGATGATGTATTATATCTTGGGTTTACAAAAATAGTGCAAAAATAAATCATAAATTTAGACAGATTCGAAAATGATTCAAACTGAATAATACCAAACATTTATTCAAAAATTCAATTAATCTGTTTAAATCAATAATTAATCAGTATAAATTAATGAGTATGAACATACAGAGCTATAAGGAGCAGTTTGACAAGACAATAGAGCATCTAAAAGGGGAAATGTCTAAATTGAGGACGGGCAGAGCCACTCCGGCTTTGGTTGAAGATATAACGGTGGAGGCTTATGGCGTTAAACAACCGTTGAAAACGCTGGCGTCAATTTCCATATCCGATGCCAAGACGCTTAATGTGGAGCCGTGGGATAAATCAATCATACAAGCGATTGAAACGGCTATAAATAATTCACAGCTGGGAATAAATCCGGTTAATGATGGCAAGCTTTTGCGTCTGCCTTTGCCTGAATTAACCCAAGACAGAAGAGTGGAACTGATAAAAGTGCTTCATCAAAAATTGGAAGCGGGGAGAATATCAGCCAGACAGATTCGCGAAGAAATTAAAAAAGAAATTGAGCAGTCGGAAAAAGACAAAGAAATCACTGAGGATGACCGATATAAATATATAGAGGACTTGGACAAGGCCGCGAAAGACTGTAATGATAAAATTAAAGAATTGGGAGAAGAAAAAGAGAAAGAAATAAATACGGTTTGATAAGCAGATTAGGCAGAGTAAGCAGAATAAGCAAGTTTGACGAAAGCCGTATTTTTGATATAATAAACCCCTAGGAGAGGGTTTTATTATTTTAAGTTTTTTTATGGAATCACTTGATCCAATCGTAAGTTTAGCCAAAAGGCGGGGTTTTATTTTTCAGTCTTCGGAAATATACGGAGGCCTATCATCTTGCTATGATTACGGCCCGCTTGGCGTTGAATTGAAAAATAATGTAAAGCGCGCGTGGTGGAAGGCGATGGTGCAGGACCGTGATGATGTTGTNGGNTTGGANAGCTCTATTTTAATGCANCCGACNACTTGGGANGCCAGCGGACATTTGGCCGGTTTTACCGACCCGTTGGTGGATTGTAAAAAATGCAAGAAACGCTGGCGCGCGGATCACTTGTTGGAGAGCAAAGGGATAAAGCCGGATTTCAGGCCGGATCAGCCAATTGAGGCGGTTTGCCCGGATTGCGGGGGAGAGCTTACTGATGTCAGAAAATTTAATCTGATGTTTAAGACTCAAATGGGCGTGATAGAAGGGGAAGGAAGTGAAATTTATTTGCGTCCGGAAACTTGTCAGGGAATCTATTTGAATTTTTTGAACATAATGCAATCGTCCAGAAAAAAATTGCCGTTTGGCGTCGCGCAAATCGGAAAAGCGTTTAGAAATGAAATCACGCCGGGCAATTTCACTTTCAGAACGCGGGAGTTTGAACAGATGGAACAGCAGTATTTTATCAATCCGAAAGACGCTAAAAAAACTTTTGAGGAATGGAAAGAAGTAAGAATGCGATGGTATTTGGATTATGGAATAAAAAAAGACAATCTTCGCTTTCGCGAACATGCCAAAGACGAACTTGCGCACTACGCAAAAGAAGCGTGGGATATTGAATTTAATTATCCTGGTCTTGGTTTTAAAGAATTGGCCGGTATCCATAACCGCGGTGATTGGGATTTGAGCCAGCATGAAAAATTCAGCGGACAAAATTTGAAATACAAAGATTTGGAAACCAATGAGGAATATACGCCATATATAATTGAAACATCGGACGGCGCAGATAGAGCCACGCTGGCGTTTTTGTTGAATGCTTACGAAGAAGTGGAAACGCGCAGTGGCGACGAGGATTCAAAACATGAAAAAGAAGTCGTATTAAGATTGGATAAAAGACTGGCTCCGATTAAAGTGGCGTTTTTGCCTTTATCTAAAAAAGAACCTTTGCAAAAATTGACTTCTGAAATTCAAGCCGAAGTCAGAAAAAATTGTATGACTCAATACGACGAAACCGGCAGTATTGGCAAGCGTTATCGCCGTCAGGATGAAATCGGCACACCGTATTGCGTGACAGTTGATTTTGAGTCTTTGGAAGATAAAAAAGTGACGGTTAGAGATCGAGATACTATGAAGCAGGAAAGAGTGGTGATTGCGGAATTGGGCGATTATTTAGATGAGAAATTGGAAAAGGCTTAAAAAGCCCACAAGGCTTACGAGGCTCACAATGCCTTTTAAGCTTTGTAAGCATTCTAAGCATCTTAAGCCTTTAGATTATGTTTGAACAATATCAATTGAATAACAAAGCTAAGGTTGTTTTAATACCGCAGAACAATACCCGTTCAGTGACGGTTTTGGTTGTTTATCCGGTCGGTTCAAGATATGAAACAAAGCAGATGAACGGCGTTTCACATTATATTGAACACCTGATGTTTAAAGGCACGAAAAAGAGAAAAAGCACCTTGATTTTGACCAGGGAGATTGACCGGCTGGGCGCGGAATATAACGCTTTTACCGGCAAAGAAAATACCGGATATTATATAAAGACTGATTATGAATACGTGGACAAAAGTTTGGATATCTTGTCTGACATGCTTTACAACTCTGTTTTTGACCCGAAAGAAATGGAACGGGAAAAAACTGTGATAGTGGAAGAATTGAGAATGTATAAGGATAACCCGATAATGAATATAGACAATATTTTTGAAGGGCTTATGTATCATGGGCCATTAGGCTGTGATATAGGCGGGACGGAAAAAAATGTGCTTAATTTTAAACGCGACGAAGTTTTGAATTTTAAGAAAAAATATTATGACCCGAGCAATGCCGTGATTGTGGTGGCCGGGCATATTGACGAAAAAATAAAAAAGCTGATTGAAAAGTATTTTGGCGCGGAGAAAAGCCGGGTTAGACCGTCAAAATCATTTAAGCCGTATGTTTTTGGAGAAGACGCGAAAGGAAAAAGAATAAAAGTGGAAAGAAAAACCACCGACCAAGTCCAAATGATTTTGGGTTTTCCCGGTTTTGAATATAACAATAAAAAAAATCCGATTGCTTCGGTTATGAATAGTATTTTGGGCGGTTCCATGAGTTCGCGCCTATTTATTCAAATCCGCGAACGTAGGGGATTGGCGTATAGTATTCGCAGTAGCGTCGAGAAATTTCGCGATACGGGATATTTTCAGGTAGGCGTTGGTCTTGAGGCAAAAAATATTAATAAAGCGATTGAAGTAATAAAACAGGAATTGGAAAAACTTATTGGGAAAGGCGTTAGTCTGCAAGAATTAAAGGACGCAAAAACAAATTTTAGGGGCAGAATGAGCTTGGCGATGGAGGATTCAAGTTTTTTGGCGAGTTTTTACGCTCAACAAGCTTTGTTTGCCGACAAAATGGAGACACCGGATGATATATTGAAGAAAATAGAGGTCGTAACGCAAGGTGAGATTCAAAAATTAGCGGAAAAGGTATATAATACAGATAAGATGAGAGTGGCGGTTATTGGCGATGTGGATTCTTCTCAAATAATTTTCTAAAATAAATTTAATATGAAAAAATTTCTCTTTGGAAATTGGAAGATGTATTTGGATTATAAAGAGTCTGTTAAGCTGGCGTCTGTTTTGGCGAAGAAAATAAAAAAGAGCGATAATGCGGTAGCGGTTTTCCCGGGCTCGTTGTCCTTGGTGGAAGTCAAGAAAAAACTGAAAGACAAAATATCGGTAGGCGCGCAAAATTGCGCGTGGGTGCCAAAAGGCGCTTATACCGGCGAGATTTCTTCGTATATGTTTTTTGATGTTGGTTGTGAGTATGTTTTAATTGGGCATTCCGAGAGAAGACATGTTTTTGGCGAAACAAACGAAGAAATAAGAAAAAAACTTGAAGCTTCGCTTGATGCCGGCTTGATTCCGGTTTTGTGCGTTGGCGAGACGCAAAAAGATAAAGAAGAAGGAAAAACTCAATATCGTCTGAAAGAACAGCTCATGGAAGCGCTGGCAGGGCTGGATGCGAGCGCGGATAAAATAATATTCGCTTATGAGCCGGTTTGGGCAATAGGCACTGATAATCCGTGCTTACCGGCGGACGCAGACGATATTCATGGTTGGATAAAAAAAGAGGTAAAAAATTATCTGGAAGGAGAAGCAAAAGTTATTTATGGTGGTAGCGTAAAAGCGGAAAATGTGGCATCATTTATTTCGCGGGATACAATAGACGGCGTGCTTGTCGGCATTGCCTCGACCAAAATAGACAGCTTCCTCGCCATAATCAAAGCAGTAAAAAACCAATAGCCTTTTAAGCATTTTAAGCTTCTTAGGCCTTTCAAGCATTTTTATATGAATTATAGCCTAGTTTCTTTTTTATTGATTATTGTCCCGTTGTCGGTGATTATAGTTGTGATTGTCAGAAAATTTCCTCAGCTTACCGTTTTGGATGTGGATAATGTACCGGAAGTGAAAGCCGGAAGAAAAAAAGATGAGGTGCTGAAAAAGCGGGTTGAAATTAAAACTGAAAAATCAAAAAAGAATTGGCTTAAAAAAATCCAGCCGGCATTTGATAAATTTGGAAAAGTGCAGGCGAACTTTCGCGATTATGTGACGAAATTGACTTATAAAGTGGAAGAGGAAGATAAAAAAGTAAAAGAAGAAAAAATTGTAACAAAAGAAGAAAAAGAAAAAAAGGAGATCTCTCTATTTTCTCTGCTTCACGAGGGGCAGACAGCGGCGAATAATGCCGATTATCAGACTGCCGAGAATAAGTTTATAACCGCAATCAGGATTGACGCGAAAAATATTGAAGCCTATAAAGGGTTGGCTAATGTTTATTTAAAACAGGAGCAACTGGAACAGGCGAAACAGACTTTTGAATTTGTGTTGCAGTTAAATCCGAACGATGATGAAACTTTGATTAGTTTGGGGGATATCTATATTGAGGAAAATGATAATAAGAAAGCGATTGAGTATTACCAAAAAGCGGTGTTGGCAAACGATGTCCACGCGAACAGGTTTGCCAAACTTGCCGAATTGCTGGAGAGTATGAATGAATATGAGACCGGTTTGGTGGCGATTGAACAGGCGATTGAATTGGAGCCGAGCAATCCCAAGTATTTGGATATGTTGACCGAGCTTTGCATAATGAGCGGAGAAAAAGAAAAAGCCAAAGAAGCGTATGAAAAGTTGAGAATGAGTAATCCGGAAAACAACAAATTGGACTCGTTTAAAGAAAGAATTTCGCAGATATAAAACAAAATCCCCCCGGCTAAGTCGGGGGGATTTTGTTTTATATGGTGGGCCGGGTAGGGTTCGAACCTACGAAGGCATAAGCCAGCAGATTTACAGTCTGCCCCGTTTGACCGCTTCGGTACCGACCCATCTTTCATGAAAACATGAAAGCATAAAAACATAAAAGCAATTTGTTTTAATGTTCTTGTGTTTTAATGTTTTAATGAATACTCGAGCCACCCGACGGATTTGAACCGACGACCGTCACTTTACAAAAGTGCTGCTCTACCAACTGAGCTAGGGTGGCGTAAAATTTTTTTGTTATGTTTTTATTTTATTAAAACCGAGACCCTTTTCTTTACAACATAATACTCTAACCCCAGCCGGAGGCTGGTCCGCCTCTGGCGGAAACTGCCTGCCCGCCTTTGGAGGGAGCTAGGGTGGCGTGTAATATGGTCTAAACCGTGAAAACATTATACTAAAAATTCACTTAATTGTCAATATTTAGGATATTTGCCTGAATTAATTGACGAACTAATGAAATTTTGATAAGTTGTTGGTGTATTCTAAATTCTATATTCTATATTCTAAATTCCAGGTTATGCCCGAACTCCCCGAAGTAGAGACAATTCGCCGTGATTTGCTTAAAAAAGTTGTCAACAAAAAGATTTCCAATATAAGCATATTAAACAAGAAAACTGTGCGGAATAAGCAGGATTTCTTTTTGCGCGCTTTAAAAGGCAATAAGATTACTGATATTAAAAGAACGGGCAAGCTAATAATTTTTCAATTGGATAAAAACGGTTATCTGTTGACTCATTTGAAGATGACCGGCCAGTTGGTCTATTGGAAAAAAGGCAAAATTACGGCCGGCGGGCATAGTTTATCACAAGGCGGGTTCGATTTACCGAACAAACACACCAGAGTTAGGATTGATTTTGAGGATGGGGCGGTATTATTTTTTAATGATATGAGATTGTTTGGCTATATGGAAATTGTGGACAGCGAAAAATTGCGCGTTGTATTAGATAAATTCGGAATTGAACCGCTGACGCCCAATTACACGCCGGAAAAATTTGTTGATATTTTTAAAAACAGAAGGACAAGTTTAAAAGCAATTTTATTAAATCAAAATTTGATTGCCGGTTTGGGCAATATCTACGCGGATGAATCTTGTTTTCAGGCCGGTATTTGTCCGGATAGAAAAGCGGTGAGTTTGAATAGCAAAGAAATAAAAAAATTATATCAGGCCATAAAAATTGTTTTGAAAAAAGCGCTTGAAAACAGGGGGACGACTTTTAACAATTATGTTGATTCTGATGGCCGGAGCGGTAATTTTGTGGATAAATTAAAAGTTTATGGTCGGGCGGGGGAGGCGTGTAAGAATTGTCGGAATAAATTAAAAAGAATAAAGCTGGCCGGTCGGAGCACGGTGTTTTGCGAGAAGTGCCAAAAGTGATAAGTAAAGGGCTAGAATAAAGGGTTGACTTCATTATAAAGATTGTATATAATAATTCCACTTTTATGCCGACATAGCTCAGCTGGTAGAGCATTGCCATGGTAAGGCAAAGGTCCCCGGTTCAATCCCGGGTGTCGGCTCAGTCCCGATCCCGACCGAGTCGGGATCGAGGATCCTCGATTTTGTTTTCAAACAAAATCGGGATTGGTAGAGCGCGTCCATGGTAAGGACGAGGTCTCCAGTTCAATCCTGGATGATGGCTCATAAAAATACTGTAATGATTTACAGTATTTTGTATCTAAATTAGAACGAGTATTGAGACACAAGGATATAAAAATGACTGCTAAATATTTGTGCTGTTTGCCGACGGATATGATGAGGAGTGATATGGAGGGGTTAAGTTTGGATGGTTTGGTTTAATATTTTTAATTATTTTGTTTTGGTAAGAATATTTATGGAAGAATTAAAAAAACAAATGGAATATTTATATAAGCAGAAAAAATATAAAGATGCTTTAAGATTAGCACAGGATATGGAAAAAAAAGAGCCGAATGATTTTGATGTCCTTAAGGCTAAAACTGCGCTTCTTGGTTTATTAAATAAAAATGATGAAGCTATTAGTGTATCTGATTTAGCATTATCTATTAATAGTGAGGATTACCAGTTGCTACACATGAAAGCGGTTAGTTTGTATTATCTAAAAAAATATGAGGAAGCATTAGCTATCTTTGATCAGTGTTTAGAACATAATCCTAGTTTTCATAGAGCAATTAATAAAAAGATTAATATATTGATGCTTTTAGGAAGATTTATTGAAGCAGAAAAGCTCTATAGAGAGAGTGACTTACCTGAAATTGATAATGAAATTCCTTTTAATAATTTAGGGTATTTATATTTACAATTAGGATATTTTAATAAAGCAGAAAAATTTTTACATAAAGCGAAAGAGTTTAATAAATTTAATCCTACAATTTATTATAATTTATTAAAAATAAATAAACACAAAAGAGAAATTAGTAATTATCTTAAAAATAGTATTTTATTATTTATCTTGAAAATTATTGATATTGTGGGTGTGGAAAAACTTCTCTTCAGGTTTACTCCAAGTAATAATTTTCAAGATAAAGAGGAAAAATTTAAGGGTTCTGGTAAATTATTCAATACAGATAATCAAGAGCAGGAAACTAAAGCTATATTGAAAATATTAAGAAATCCATATATTACAAATGCTTTGTGTAACGATTGGTGGGATTGGTTTGCTGTAAATGTTCCCTATGATGCTTTAGAAAAAAATGGTTTCAAGGGTGATATTGATATATTACTTAAAAGACCCACTCATCCAGAAGCATACTATGGTGGTTTTACATATAGAGCCTTCGAAGTTAAAGTTACAAAGGTTAATAAGAATGGAGAAATTAAGAGTGGTTTACATAGAGGGAAAGGCCAGCTTAGAAAACTTAAATTAAAATTAAATTTGTTAAAAAAATTTGGTTGTGAATTAGTTTTCTTTTTAGAGATCTTTATTCTTGAGAGGGGTTATTCTAAAAAGTTTACTTTCCCCTCAGATGAAATTGAAAAAGAGATTATGAATAAAGCGGAGGAATTAAAAAGTTTAGGAGTTGGTTATGTGGTATGTGTAGATGAACCATCCGTTACACATGATGATGAAAGTGGTGGCCAGCTTTATTTTCCTAATAATGTACTTAGTACACAAAAAAATGAGATAAAAGATGACTTTCGAAAAATGGTCAGTAAAATTACTGAAACCAAAAAAAGGCTATTGGATAGTAATCATGAAAATAAAAAAATTCAACAAGGGTTTATACAAGGGGTAGTAACTTATTGTAGATATTGTAAGGATTTTACTTTATTAGAATGGAATGGGTTAAATAATTATGATTGTGTTGTGTGTAAAAAAAATCTTTATTAATCGTGGAGGAACAATTGAATAATTTGTCTATTTTTGGTACTATATACGTATAATTCAAACAAAAAATTGCAGAAATTCACTGATTGGGTTGGGTAAGCTAAAAAAATGCCTCTTTTTAGAGGATTTTTTTATAGTTATACATATTGTTGACAAAATTCCTAAAATATGCAAAAATAGCGGTATAAGTATTAACTTCAATTATATGAATAAAAAAGCAAAAAACCTTTTAATAACAGGTTTTGTTTTGTTTTTGGGAGTATTTTCTTTTCCATATACAGTTTCAGCAGTTACAGAGGTATCCGGAGTTATTTTGGAAAATACAACGTGGATAGTAGAAAATAGTCCTTATGTTGTAAATGGCGGTATTTCTGTTTCGCCTGACGCAACTTTAACTATTGAACCTGGAGTAGTGATTAAGTTCAAATTATATTTAGGTTATCCTTCAGGTATGGTTATAAATGGAAATTTAGATGTGCAAGGTACGGAAGCAAACAAAGTATACTTTACTTCATATGCCGATGATATAGGTGGTGACACTAATGGTGATGGGGATGCGTCCGTCCCAGGACCTAATAATTGGAAAGGTATAAAAGTAGAAATAAACGGACAAGCAGATATAGATAATGCAGTAATAAGATATGGTGGATATCACGTACCAAATTGTTCTTATTCTTTTTGTTATGACGCTTTAAATAATCTTGGAACATTAAATTTAACAAATTCAGAAATTTCATATAATGGTACTGGCTGGTATGCAATAAAACAATTGTCAGGTCCACTTAATATTGATTCAACAGTTATAACAGACAACGGTGGAACCGGGGTATCTATAAAAGGCGGAGCAGTACAAATAAATAATTCCATCATTTCAAACAATGGCGGTTATGGAGTAGGGGCGGGTGGCAATGCGGAACTTACTCTAAGCAATAATATTTTTGAAAATAACAGCAAGGACGTTTATTTAACAGGCAATGCGTTATTTAGCCATTCAAATAATACTTCTTTGGGCGGAAATTACCGTGGTTTTTATATGTATAGCTACAATCCGCCCAATGGCTCTGTATGGAATGAAGATGATATGCCATATATTGTTGATACTGTCGCGATACTCTCCGGGAGCGCGCTTACGATAGAACCCGGCGCTGTGATAAAAATGGGCGATGCGTCTTCTTTTTTGTGGGTGTTAGGCGTTCTTAATGTCCAAGGAACTGATGAAAATAAGGTATATTTTACTTCAATTAAGGATAATACTGTTGGAGGTGATACTAATGGAGATGAGGGGAATTCTGTAGGTTCAGCGGGCCAATGGGAAAGAATAATAATAAACGCAGGCGGACTGGCAAATATTGATAATGCGATAATCAGATATGGCGGTTTTAAACCAAGTGGCTGTGTTAGTCAATTATGTTTTGGAGTTATAAATAACGCCGGAACACTCAACTTAACCAATTCAGAGATAATAGACAATGACTGGTATGGAATTTATCAGACTGCCGGAACAGCCATGATTGATTCCACAATCATTGCTAGACAATCACGGGGGATTTATTTGCCGTCAGGAAATAGCAGTTTAGTAATTCATAATAGTTTGATATTCAATAACACCGGCTACGGCATTTTGAATTATTCTTCCAACACTGTTGATGCTACGCGCAATTGGTGGGGCGACCCGACCGGACCGTATCATTACGTTTTAAACACCGGCGGATTAGGCAACGCGGTATCGGACGGCGTTAATTTTAGCCCTTGGTTTAATTATGATCCTACAACACAACAACCACCAATAATAACCAATTTACAACAATTTAGATTAGATGAAAAAGTTGAAATGGTAGAGGGTGAATCAACTGCAAATAATCTCATCATTTTTGAATCTTTACTAACAGATCAAAATGAAGAGAATGTAAAAATGCAGGTAGAATTAAAAGAATATAATCAATTTTTTGATGAACAAAATTTATTAGAGAGTGATTATGTTTCATCAGGAAATTTAGCAAGTATTACTGTGAATGACTTGCCAAAAGGTGATTATAAATGGAGAGCGAGAGCGGTAAATGAAACTGGTTTTACTTCTGAATGGAAAGAGTTCGGCGAAATAAGTAATATAGATTTTTCTGTTGTATCTATTGGGCAGGCAGCTGCTGATTTGGCTACGACAGTGATCGATGGTGATTATCTTGGTGATGCACAAAATTATGGTGGAAAAGGATGGGATATTGTCTCAAAACAATATGTGAATACTTCTTCTGTTATTGCTGGTTACAATTATTATCATGCCAAAACAGTTATTGTAGATGGGGAATTAAGAAAGGGTAATAGTATATATTTTGATGATGGGTTAGATTGTTCAGGGTTAGTGCAATGGTCATATAATAGATCATACGATCCTTTTAATTTTAGAATTAAAAATTATATATTAGAAGATAGTGCACAAAATCAATACTGGCGTAATTCACATGCTGTTAATGAAAATGAGTTAGATGATGGGGATTTAATGTTTTTTGGTTATGACGATACGGCAGGTAGGCATGTTACTCATGTTGCGATGTATGTTGGTGATCGTGGTAACTACAATGTGGTTCATGCTGCCAATAAAGCCAGTGGTATTATTGTAGCTAATAAAGAAGATCTAAAAACATTGAATTTTTTTAATGATGATACCGGGTTTAGACGAGCAATAAATAGAATTGCGGCAGTAAGAGGATATGCATATGTTGCATCTCCAGTTGATTTAGTTGTTACTGATCCAGAAGGTAATAAAATAACCACAAGCACTGTAGTATATTTTGATAATGAAATGTCTGTAGAGGTGCCAGATGAACTATATTATACCGCAGGAGAACTTGGTGATGATGGACGTCCAAAAGATATGGTTTATTGGACAAAAGATAAGGTTGGTAATTTTCTTATTAAAGTAGTTTCAGAAGCTAATACTTCACCAACTGATACTTATAGTTTATTTTTTAACGTTGGGAATAATACCATTACATTAGCAGAAGATGTACCTATATCAGAAATTCCAAAAAAAGGATATGGAGTATCGGTTTCAGACACAGGGACAATTGAAGAATTTACACCAGTAAATATTGATATAAAACCGGACAGTTCTGAAAATACTATAAATTTAGGATCAAACGGATCTGTTCCAGTTGCAATATTTGGTTCTGATACAGTTGATGTTAAAAATATTGATTTGAATACTGTAAACTTGGCAAGTGCTTCTATTAAGTTAAAAGGTAATGGTGATGCAATAGTGAAATATGAAGATTTGAATAGCGACGGATATGATGACGTGGTAATACATATCCTTACCGAAGTTCTGCAATTAACAGAAAATGATGTCAAAGCCACGTTAGAAGGGGTTTTAATGGATGGAACTCTAATCAAAGGGTCAGGATTGATCCGTGTAGTCCCTTAATTGAATGTAGAAATTGTGATATAATAACCGTATATGAAAAAACAAAATAGCATAATATCAATCTTCAGTTTAATTATATTAGTTCTACTTGCAATAGTAGTTGCTTCACTTTTTGTTTTTTTTAAAACTAAACCAGAACAAAAAGCAGTGAACTTAAATAATATTCAAAAGACAGAAAATGTTGAGGTTGATGAAAAAAAACAAATAGGGGTAGTAATTGAGGGTAGTAAATATAATACTTATAGAAATGAGGAGTTTGGTTTTGAGTTTGAATTCCCGAAAGATTGGGAAGTGAGAGAAGCATTTTTTAAAAATTATTATAGTATTTTTAACATAGTGTTGAAACCTAAAACTGGTCAAACAGTATTTTTTCCGATTTTAATAAATGTAGTATTACCTAAATTTGCAGATAATGCTTTTAAACATGATACCGTAGTAGATAATGCCACAATAGACGGTATCAACGGTATTGTGTACAAGTATGAAGAGGATGGAATTAAAAAAGCATCTTATGTTTTTTCTTTAGGTGAAAATAAGATAATTTTAGGTTCTGATCTTGGTGAAGTGGAAGTGTTTAATGAATTTGTTAAATCTTTCAAATTCCTAAAATGAAAAAACAAAACAGCATAGTGTTCATAAAGTAGTAGACTTATGATATAATAATGTTAATTTAATCAAAATTATTGCAGAAATTCACTGATTGAGCTGGGTAAGGAAGTGGTCGTCTAAAATTATTGGTATTTTGCCAATAATACTAACATTTAACACTAAAACAAGCGAAAAAAGAGCTAAAATAGACCGGGAAGTTTTATGGTAAGGACGGGGTCACCAGTTCAATCCTGGTCAACGGCTCAAAGGAATATCCCTATGAAGGGGGTATTTTTTGTTGACNATAAATGCAGGCTCTGATAATGTGATTGTGGGTTTAATGGACATTTTGGTGGGGCTGGAATCGCTATCGGCCGGTCAATATTTTAATAATCAATCGATATCGTCTTTGGGGACTTAATCCACGATGAACATTTAATAAACTTTTTAATCGGTTGAAATAGCCATCTAATGAATTCGTAGTATTTGGAATATTTAATTTTGGGTATTTTTTGTAAGTATACAGATATGGTAAATTTATTTTTAAACTTCTGTAAGCGGATCTAATTCGCTTATGAGTGTAGAACCAGCGTCCGGTTGATTGGTCGGTCGTTTTTTGTTTTAAAAATTGTTCCCATTTTAAAAACCATTCGTTTAACTTTTTAGATAATTCATCCTCGTCGCTACGCGGTATAGTCCGGGCGATATCTCGCAGTTCCACACCGGCTAACAGTTTCGGTCTCGTGGTCAAATACCTGTTCACAATTCTCTTTTGGTGGAAATGGCACATTTGTGCCGGAATGCCTGAAAATACCTCTCTAATGCCGATTCTGCCGTCTAAAACCACTGCTTTAATAGTAAAACTATTCTTTTCTAAATGTTCTTTTCCTAATCTGTAAACTTCCGCTTTCTCGCCAATAGTTTGTCTCCACCAAACAATCTTTTTAAGATTGGGTTCCCTAAATACCGTAAGGCCTTCCGAACGCGAGAAAAAGGTGGTGTCGGCGGTTAAAATCAATTCAGTATCTTTGTTTAATTTTACCACTGAATTAATTTTATTCTCATCTAATTTTCTTTGCGCCCATCTTTCACCGCGATGGTATTTTTTATTTAAATCCGCGTAGGTCTGCCTTTGCCAGATATATTGCCGTAATAATTGTTTAGGTAATTTATCTTTTCTTCTTGGTTGTTGGAATTTGTATCCACACCCGCTACATTTGTAGGTCTGGATTCCTCTCCGCTTACCGTTCTTTTTAACTGTACTTTTTAGACATTTGGGGCACTTTTTTATGGGTCATATGTAAAATATGTTAGTTTTTTAG
>C687J26860_1000963_pt1 | contig 14038 bp, 15 predicted proteins | sample RifOxyC2_FD_26860 | JGI IMG/M metagenome (IMG submission 26860)
CGATTCTGGAACTGCTTTTTGCCACCGGCTTAAAAGTCAGTCGCCTGAGCGGGCTGACAAGGTCATGCCTTAACCGAGTTACGGGACACCTTAAAGCCAGTTCAAAAAAATGCCAGCTGTCGCATCAGGCGCTTTACTGGCTCAAGGAATATCTTAATTTACGCACAGACAACCATCCGGCTTTATTCTTAAGCCACGACCGGGCCGCCCGGAGACGGAGCAAAATCAGCAACCTCAGCCCCCGCTCGGTCCAAAGGCTGGTGGAAAAGTACGCCAAATCCGCCGGGCTTAATAAAAAAATCACCCCCGAGACCTTAAGACGCGCCTATGCCAACCGGCTGCTCGGCCTAGGGCTGAACGTTCAAGAACTGCAAAAAAAGCTGGGACACCGTTCAATCAACGCCACCAATCTGATGTATAAGAAAAAATAATCTTTTAAACGTTGACTTTGACGACGATTAATGTTATTTTGTGCGAGTTAACCACGCCCGCTTGTCTGGCAGTTTCAGCCATAGGCTGACCCCACACACACCAGCCGTCGGGCATGACCCCTGTGGCGGGCAACGGATGCTGAGAGTAAAAAGAAATAACAATTAAACCACATGCCCTGGTAGTTCAACGGATAGAATAGGAGCCTTCTAAGCTCTAGATCAAGGTTCGATTCCTTGCCAGGGCACCAATCTGACTTTTAAATTAATTTGTCCCCGTAGCTTAACTGGATAAAGCGCAGGGTTCCGGTCCCTGAAACTGTAGGTTCAAGTCCTGCCGGGGACACCATATAACCGAGCCGAGCTCGGCAACAAGAAGCAAAATCCAATTGCCAAATAAATTTGAATGCTCATATTGTTTGTAACTTGTATCTTGTAACTGGTGTCTTGGGAATTTATCACTTATCAATCGCGGTGGCTATGGTGTAACGGTTAACACAGCGGGTTGTGGTCCCGCTAATCTGGGTTCAATTCCCAGTAGCCACCCCAAGTTATAAGAAGGGGCTTATTGTGTGTAAGAAAAAGCGTAATTCTAACTCTGGTTATACTATGGTGCGTGGGCAATCCAGCACAGGTTTTTATTGCCTATTTTTGTGCTGTTGATTTTTTATATTTACAACTTTATAAAGTTACGCCATTTTGCATAACTTTATAAAGTTTGGTAATATAGTAAATATACATTACAAAAAAATAAACTTCCCCGAGCTTACGCTCGGGGTATTAGCCGAACGCAAGCTTCGCTTGTCCAGAGTCCTCTTGCCCCTGCTGCTCAATATATCGCCTAATCACGTCCTTATTGATGCCCACGGTAGAAACAAAGTAACCTTCAGACCAGACGCTGTCGGTGCCCCAATAGGCCTCTTTGACGAACGGGAATTTTTGCTTCAATGATTTGGCGGTATTGCTCTTTATTATCCTGACCGCATTACCCACTGACATCGTGGGAGGAATGGAGACCAAAAGGTGAATATGGTCAAAATCGTGATTAACCGTCTTACAGCTAATTAGTGGGTAATGCTTGTGAATTTCATCAAGCTTGGTCTCCAAATAGGCAAAAATTCCCTCGTTAAATATCCTCTTTCGATATTTAGTCACTAAAACAAGGTGGTAATCGCAATAGTAGACACAATGGCTAAGTCTTGTCACTTCCATACCTTACAGTATGAGGCAAGAGGACTCTGGAATCAACTCCATCCCACGGCCTTACGGCCGGGGAATTAAGTTGTGACTATTAAATTTATTTATATGAATACTCGTCAAAAATTGGAGATAATTCAAAAAATGTTGAGGCTAACCCAGACCAAGCTGGCTCTAAAGTTTGGCGTGTCTTTTGCCGCTTTGAACAGTTGGTGGACCGGCAAGTCTATTCCTAGACCAAAAATGCAGGTTTCCATTGATGAGCTCTTTTTGGAAGTGACCGGACAAAAAGTAATTCCGACCGATCAACTTACGGCAAAAAAACAAGCCCTACAACAAAAGTCATCCGAGCACAAAAATGTTGTGAATGAAATTTTAGCTAATCCTGACATTCGCGATCAGTTTATTTTGAAACTTACTTATAACAGCAATAGTATTGAGGGTAGCACTCTTACCGAACCTGATACCGCAGCTATTCTTTTTGACAACGCAGCTTTACCAAATAAAAGTCTGACTGAGCAGCTTGAGGCTAAAAATCATCAGACGGCTTTAAACTATTTGTTTGATTATATTGCTAAAAAAGAAACGATTGACGAGGCTCTAGTTCTTAAACTCCACAGTATTCTCATGAATGGTGTTCGCCCAGATGCGGGTATTTATCGCAATCACGGAGTTAGAATTACCGGTGTTAATTTGCCGACTGCAAATTATATGAGTGTTCCGAAATTGATACCAGAAGTCATTACTCATATTGCCGAAAAAACTAAAGATGTTATTGCTTTGTCTGCCAACGTGCATAGTAAGTTTGAACAGATTCACCCATTTGGAGATGGCAACGGCCGTGTTGGACGCTTGCTAATGAATGCGATACTACTCAGCGCAAACTTTGCTCCCGCAATCATTCGCCAAGAACAGAAACAACTTTATTATACGTATCTCTATCAAGCTCAAACCAAAGAAGATCATAGCCAGTTAGAAGATTTTCTCTGTGAAGCCATCACAGATGGATTTAAAATCTTGGATCGCACGGACATAAGATAATCATAGAAAGTCTCTTACACTTAAAATGTATGATTTCTATCAGTGAACCACAGCTTGAATTATTCATGTCGCTGTTCCGAGGAAGAACAGATGTTTACGCACGTCGTTGGGAAAAGGAAGGAAAATCAGGATACAGTCCGGCCTATGATTTTAATTGGGATGAATTCATGGCATTTAAACGGCGCGGTGGCTCGATGAAAGATTTTGAAAATAAGAAACTCATACCTCTAGCTAAGGAGGTCGTTAGAAAACATCTTCTCGGAAGCCATGTTGTTGGTATGTATCCAATTCTAGCCAACAATACTTCGTATTTTATTGCAGCTGATTTTGATGGTGAGAATTGGTTGAAAGATAGTAAATCGTTTTTACTGACTTGTGGAGAATTTGGTCTCTCTGCGTATCTTGAACGTTCTCGCTCTGGTAACGGTGGTCATGTTTGGATTTTCTTTTCCGAGCCATATCCATGTTACAAGAGTCGACAAATAGCACTTGAACTTATCCGCAAAGCTTTTCATGTATCCGAATTTGAAAAGGAAGTCAGTTTTGACCGATTATTCCCCAATCAAGACGCATTGACTGGAGCCGGCTTCGGCAATCTTATTGCTCTACCACTTCAAGGCGGATTAGTGACAACCGGTAATGCGATGTTTATTGATCTAGAAACTGGCAAACCACTTCCTGAGCAGTGGCAATTCTTGGCCACCGTAAAACGGCATACTATTACTGAGTTAGATTCAATACATCAATTGCTATTTACAGACACAAGAAAAACAATGGTAAATATGCCGACTGGTGGTGGACTAGGAATTTTAGTAAGTAACCAAATTGACTTGAAACGATCCGAACTTATTCCCGGACTCATTCATTTCCTCAAAGAAGAGCTCAATTTTCTCAATACGGAATACCTCACCAAGCGAAGATTGGGGAAATCAATTTATAAGATACAGAAGTATTTTAAACTAATTGGTGAAACTACAGATTTTATTTCTTTACCTCGCGGATTTTTGAAAACTTTAATTGGTTTTCTTAAAGAAAATAAAATTGCCCATACGATACAATTCAACACTCCTCATTTTGAACAAACCTCTTATCAAAGTCAGATAAAGCTGACGCCAGCACAAATTCCTATTGTACAAATAGCAATGGAGTGTGACCAAGGTGTTGTTGTTGCACCATCTGGAAGTGGTAAAACGATAATCGGATTAGAACTTGTGGCTCGCAGGCAATTACCTACACTTATTCTTGTTCATCGCAAACAATTGCTTGATCAGTGGATTGAAAGGGCCCAAACATTTTTAGGTATTGCAAAGGCGCATATTGGCCAGTACTCCGGGACAAAGAAAAAGTTAGGTAAACAAATTACTGTTGGTTTATTACAAAGTTTGGCTCGCAAAGGCGATCTTTCAGAATTGAAGGATAAGTTTGGCACGATTATTATTGACGAATGTCATCACATTCCAGCCACTACTTTTCGTGAAGTTGTCGCGCAATTAAATCCCAAATATATTTATGGTCTAACCGCTACTCCAAAACGGAAGCATAATGATGAAAAATTAATTTATGTTTACATTGGTGACATTATCGCTCGTATGGAAGCTTCGGATGTTGAACCAGTTTCAAATCTTTCACACCAATCACCTGAGGTTTTAATTCGCACGACAGACCTAGTTGTACCGTTCAAATTTACTACTGATCATTTTCAGCTTCTAGCAAAAGTTGTGTGTTTTGATACCGCTAGAAACCAGATGATTGTTGAGGATATTTTAAACAAGATTAGTGACGGCAAAAGATTGCTCGTGTTGAGCGAAAGAAAAGAGCACCTTGAGATTCTAGCCATGTACCTCAAAGGTAAATGCGAAACGATCGTAATCTCTGGTGATGATTCGGCACCTAAAAGAAAATCTAAATTGAAACAGATTGAGAGTGGTCATTATCAGGTGATTCTTTCCACTGGTCAGTTTTTTGGTGAAGGATTGGATATTCGCAATATTTCTTGCCTAATATTAGCATTCCCTTTTTCGTTTGAAGGTAAGCTCGTCCAATATGTGGGACGACTTCGAGATATTGGCGAGCAAAAAATAATCGTTGACTATCGGGATGCACAGATTCCTTTTTTGGAGAAACAGTTTAAGCAGCGGGAACGGTATTATAAAAAATTAAAAGCTCAGATAAAATTTGCTTAACTTAAGCAAATCGTTTCAGGCTCTCAAATTTCATCAAACCGGTGGACTATGGTCGCAAGGGGCGTGTCAAAGGTCTGTCCAGGGTGTAAAGCTCGCCCCAAGGACAGACAGGGGGGGGCAACAACGTTTTACTTTTTGGCTAGGAGGAGGTCGTAGTTGTAAAACTTGGCAACTTTCTTGATGTTATTCATTTTTTCGCGTAAAGTAACCATATACTCTTTATCCTCGAGCACTGTTATAAGACCCGACAGTGCCTGACCCCGAATTTTTTCTTATGTTGCCAAATGTTGCCAAAAACCGCTATGTTAACGCCTTATTTTGGTTGATGTTTTTTTCGGCGGCCGTCCATATGGCGGTCTTATTTTTTCTGACGATAATCAACAATAATTGGCAAATTATAAATTATTTTAATATCTTGGATTTTGATTTAATCGCGCCTAATTTTCCTGGACTAAATAACTTAACTTTAGCCACATTTACCGGTTTAATAATTTATCTTTTAATATTTTTCTTCGGCACAAAAAAAAATAACTAACGCACATCGGACAGATAACCTTTTTGTTTACCGCTAAAATAATAACATAGAAATTGAAAAAAATATTCCCACAGCCCTTTAAACACGCTCCCCTTAAACCGCCGACCGGAAAAAGCCACCGCCGGCGTCGGTAAAAAAACTATTTTACCCAATTTATTAAGACGAAAACCCAAGTCCAAATCTTCCATTGCCTGTAAATTCGGGTTAAACCCGCCCACGCACTCATAAGTTTCTTTATAAACGGCAAAACTAAACCCGGAGATAAAATAATTACCAAACAAGCGCCAATAAAACCAATTCCACTTTGGCCAAAACCAATTAAAAAACCGGCCGCGCCAATCTAACAAATCATTAATCATCACCGCTCCGGTTACCGCCGGGGCATTTGTTTTTTTAAGAGCACCAACCATTGCCTCCACCCAATTCGGTGGCGCGATCGTGTCGGCATCGGTTGATAAAATAATTTGGCCTTGGGCGCTGTTAAACCCAGCCGCCCGCGCCGCTCCTCGGCCTTGCTGATGTTCTGAAATAATACGCAAATTTAAACGCGACTGAAAGCGCGTGGCGACGGCGACAGTTTTGTCCGTAGAATTATTATCCACCACAATCACTTCAAAAATATAACCGGTTTTTTGCGCAACTAAAAATTCCAAACAGTCAGAAATTTTTTCTTCTTCATTAAAAGCGGGTATTACTACGGAAATTAAATTATTATCTGGATTCATACCATTTAAAAATCCTTCCCAAAAATATTTTCGGAAGGATTTTAAATTATCACAAAACTACTGTTTGGGTAAATGACGATTATCTCCTGAGCAAATTCACTTCACCAACCGGCACTCCGGAAGCATCGCTGTCATAAATCGGCGCTTTTTCCAAATCATAGCGACGGATCTGACCATCCCAATAATCGGTATAATCACCTTTGGCCAATTTAATCGCGAATAGCGTGATGGAATAAGCGCTTAAAATTATCGCCAGTCCAATTACCGCTTGAGTTAAAAGCGATTTGGCTTTAGTTACCTGCTCATCGTTACCCCCGGCCGTCATCCACAAAAATCCGGCGTAAAGAGTAAACACAAAAAACAACATTCCCAAAAATTCCAAAGCCACGCGGATGATATTGGCGACAATTTGGCGGGGGTCTTTGACATCGGCCGGAGTATAGCCAGCGCCAGTGCCGGCCGCGCCCAATTGGCCCACGATATCCGGTCCGTCTAAAGCGCTCGCTTGGCGAGCGGAAAACAATCCTACACCCAACATAACAACCAACGCCGAGATAATTAAAAATTTTGTAAATTTCATAAATTATTAATCTACCGGCATGCAACAAGTGCCGGGTATTTCTTCTTGAGTTGCAGGATCAACTTGGCAACTGACACCGCCAACCAAAGCATCAAACCAATCTACTATATCTCCAAAATCAGAATTGCTTTCCGGCTGATAGGCCTCTCCGCCTAATGCCGTGCAATTACTTTGGTGAGTTGTGCCACCGGCTGTTGTCCATCCCGCTGATGTGCCGGTAACACTCGTGAAACGCAAAGTGACAAAAAACGTAATACTGAAAGCCGCCAAGGCAATAATCATACCAATAACCGATGCTTTTAAAATATTCACGGCTTTGGTAATCTGCTCATCGTTACCCCCGGCCGTCATCCACAAAAACCCGGCGTAAACAGCCAAAGCAAAAAATATCATGCCCACAAGCGACAATGTAACGCTAATAATATACCCAATCCCGCTGGATAGTTGATTGGCTTCGTTGCCGATTTCGTAACCGGAACCTTTGGCCACCCCCTCCAATGTGTTTTGCCCAAAATCAACTGCGTTGGCATGATTCAATGCTGGCGCGCCTAAAAGCAAAATGCCGACAAAGATACTCACCAAAATAAATTTAAGTCTCATAAATTTTATTATCTATTTGTTACTCTGGGCAACTTTCACCAGCACGCCAAACCCCATCGCCATTTGCACAATCAGCTTTGCTGATACCGCCCACAACTGTATCTATACATTCTTCCACACCATCGGCATCTGTTAACACGCACTTACCCCCCCCGCCACCCCCACCCACCAACCTATTCGTCACAAACGCCGTAATCGCATATGCCAAAAATACAATTGTGATGCCGATTAAGGCCGCTTCCAAGGTGTCTTTGGCTTTAGTAACTTTTTCGTCATTGCCTTGAGCGGTCATCCAACGAATGCCGGCGTAAACCGTTAAGATGAAAAATACCGTGCCAATTAAAGCCAAAATCGTGTTGATTACTAAACCGGTGGTGCTTTCAAGATTAGGTGTCAAGCCGGTTTTTCCGCCGATTTGACTCAATTTTGTGCCAGCGTCATTAATTGTCAAAGCACTTACACTTAAAGGCACAAGTAAAACTGTGGCTAAAATGATAGTAAAAAAAATCTTACGCATATTTTAAAAAAATTATTTCAAATTCAACGCGTTAAACACAAAGCGAGCAATGGCATAAGCGGCCAAAACTATTACCAAACCAATACTGGATGTTTCCAGCAATTCTTTCGCCTTGGTAACGCGCTCGCTATTGCCCAGGGCCGTCATCCACACGCCACCGGCGTATAAAGTCAAAACGAAAAATAACGCGCCGATAAGCGACAGGGCGATACCGACGATAGCGCCAATAAGGTCGATGACATTGGTGGCGTCGGCTACTTCTTGCGGTAATTTTGCTTCCTTGGCCGCTGTGCCTAAACCATATCCACCTGTGTAGGCCTCGGCCAAAACAAAAGTCGGGGCGAGCAGTAAAACACCGGCTAAAATTGTTAATGATATTTTTTTAAAAGACATAGTTTGATTAATATCAAATTTCCAATGTCAAATGTCAAATCAATTTCAAAATCCAAATTTCAAAAAACGATTTGACATTTAAATTTTGGATTTGATTGGAAATTGGAAATTTAGATTTTGACATTTCACTCAACCTATTTCCCGACAGGGGGTTGCGAGTTCGCCCACAAACGCAACTGTTTAAAATTGCGAGCGAGCGCGCGAACCCCCTGCCGAAAAATATACTACCCGGTAAACCCTGTTTTATCAACTAATTCTCCAACCACAAACTGCGCAATCGCGTAAGCGGACAAAATAATTGCGAGACCGATAATACCCGAGAATATCCATTTCTTGGCTTCGCCTACTTTTTCATCATTACCGCCGGCCGTCATCCAAGTAAAGCCGCCGATCAAAATAATGACGATGGCGACGATACCCAAAAAGCCGAGTACTACACTAATAATGTTACCAATAGTAGCGCGCAAATCACCATCTCCCAAACCACTTGTTTTAGCAAAGCCCAGGCCCAAGTTCTCTTCTTGATCTGGCGTACTGCTTATAGCCAACACTGGCGTGGCAAACAAAGCCAAAGCCATCACGCCCAAAATTACTCCACTTAAAATCTTTTTCATATTCTCACCCCCTTTCGCAATTTTAATATCATATTATTAATTTCAAATTTCCAATGTCAAATGTCAAATCAATGTCAAAATCCAAATTTCAAAACGCGATTTGACATTTAAATTTTGGATTTGATTGGAAATTGGAAATTTGGATTTTGACATTGCTAATATTATACCACATTTATTTTTTCGCCACAACTACAAACTACTTTGGAAAATCACCCGTACCCAAATACGTCAAAACGCCATTTAAAAACAAATAACTAAAAAACACGATGAACGCGCCCAAAGCCGCAAACGCCATCGTTTTCCCGCCGGCCTTAATTTTTTCCGGATTGCCGGCGGCCATGAGCCAGGCCTGCGCACCCCAAATAAACATCAAAAGCACGACCGCGCCGATTACGCCCAAAATGCCTTTAATTATTATACCGATAATAGTAGGGACGTCGGTAGTGCCACTGGCCAAGGGGTTGTCAAGACAAACCGAACCGGTTGGACAAGGTTCTTTTGTTTTTGAAGTATCAGGCGCTGACGCGGCGTCGGCGATTGGCGTTTCGGCAGGGGCGACAGTTGAACCAGGCACAACCGCTGTTTCCTCTAACTCTGCAGTGGCCAAATCAGGTGTCCAAATAGTAGTGACTGGGGCAGTTAAAGTTAGTTTGTCAGCCACAGTAACTTCACCCGAAATTGGCACTGTCACTACCGGCGGTATATTAAATTTCGCCATTAGTTCTTCCACTGTGCTAGATTCGTTTAATAACTCACAATCTGCTTGGAGATTTATTTCTTCCACATCAACATTGTTCCAAAAACAAGTTGCTTTTTCTGTAAGACCACCGGCATTATATGTTCCATGATATTGACTACATGCAGATTCCAACGCGACACCTAATCCATAATCTATTTCCAATTCACCTGCAACTTCACAAACCCCCTCTGCCAATACCGGCGCCGCCGAAAAAAACAAAACAAAAAATGATAGTGGCACCAACAAAAAAGATAAGATAATTTTACGCATAAATTTAAAACAAACTAAACAGCGAACGCACCAACCAATAAGCCGCCATTTGCACTATAATGGATAGCGTCGCCCAGAGCAAAATGTGTTTGGCTTTAGTTATTTGTTCGGCATTGCCTTGGGCGGTCATCCACAAAAAGCCGGCCCAGACATAAAACAAAAGTAAGAGCGAGCCAATTATGCCCATTAAAAAATAAATTACTTTACCGATAAATTCATTGACGCGACCGGTGGCCGTTGATTCTGTGAGCCATTTAAAAGGATTTAATTTTAATTTGGCGCTGGCTTGTAAACTTTTAAGATCGCCGGTTTTTAGGGTGGAGGTGATCGGATCGTGTTCGTAAGAAGCGCAGGTACCATCGGGACCCAAATCATTAACAATTGCGTCTTTTTCACAACCTATTACACAACTATTATCTTGTAATTTTTTAGGAGTTTCCACGCAACTGACTGATCCATCATCAACACTGCGCACACAACAACAATTGGGCTGTTCACCCTTAAAAAATTGGCATAGAATTCGGGGAGAAGCAAAATCATTAATATCTGTGGATGCCCCTCCCAATCTACCGACTCTATTAATTGGAGTAGTGATTTTAGTGCAAACGTCATTCAACATCGTCAAATTAAATTCCCAATCGGATAAAAGACCATATAAACCGTTAACCTGTTTTAAATCTCCACTATATAATTTACTATTCTCGGTAAAAACTCCATAATAGATTGGCGCCACCCCAAACTTGTCCAAAATATTACCACCAAAACCACCGCCAGTAGAAAAATCAATAGAACAAACACAAGCACTTTTGTGTTGGCATTTATCGGAAAACAATTTGTCAAGTGCTGGCTCAGTTTTGGTAAAATTATTATGCAAAGTCCCGCCTGGCGTAATTTCGCCTGACGCAAAATCCGGCCCGATTGAAATTCCCAATAAAATGACAAAAATAAAAACAGTAATTTTTTTCATAAACATCTACTTTAACTTTAAACCAACACCCCCGAGCGACCCCACCCCTACCGCTTCGCTTAAAAATCCGACTAACAAATACGCGGAAAAAACCACGATTATGCCAATAATAGCCGCGAGCATGGCGTCGGTGCCTTTTTTAACGCGTTCGGGATTGCCTTCGGATATGATAAATAAAATTCCGCCGTAAATAAACATCAGGAGTGCGAGCGCGCCAATAATGCCAAATAGGTAATTGGCGATATTGATGCCGAGCAAAACAAAAATGCCAATATCGCGACAAGGCGAATCTTTGGGAAACTCATTGGCTAAAATACAAGCCGGTAAAAACGCGCTGGTATTGGCCTCAGTGCTGGAAACATCTTTGGTTAATTTGGTGCGGTGCGCGTCCCAGGTAATAAGAGCGTCTTTACAGCGTTGGTAGCCATCGTCAATACCACCGTCAAAAAATTTACAGCTGTCGAAGTCGTTAATATACTCATAAGTTCCGGCCGTACTTTTACAGGCATCTTCATTGCTTGTAGTATTACATCCGCTATTTTTAGCATCTTTTAATTCTTCCGGAGTAACCCCGGTGTCTAAAGGTGAAGCGCAAAAACAATAACCACCCGCTTGGGCCGGAGTTGAAGTTAAAACCAAACCGGCGAAAGACAGGAGGGCGACTGATAAAATTATAAATTTTTTGGACATAAATTGTTATTTTATAACGTTTGGCCGACTTTGGCCACCGCGTTATTTAACACCCCTTGACGCGCTTCATCTTCTTTAGCAATCCCAGCCGGTATGGTGAGCCAATCATCTACCATATCACCCACGGCTTTGGCCGCGACCGAATAATTACTGCCCCGATACCAATTTTCGGCCATTAAAACCTGTTCTACAAACGGCGCCACTTTTAAGTCAGCCCGTTGCTCCTCGATATACGCGCGCAGTGCCGTCGGCCGACCGCTGGCATCTAAATAATCTTTGGTCGCTTTGGAATGAGCCAAATAATCTATCAAACCCCAGGCCTCATTTTGATGTTTGGATTTGGCGGTAACGGCCTGTAAATAATAATTAGCCACGTTCACCGGTTGATCCGGATTTAATTGAAATAATGGTAATACGCCAATATTCAACTGGGGAGCGCGCGCTTTAATGGTCGGATAATCATAACTATATCCTACCATAAATCCAACTTTTCCGCTAACAAACGCGTCCATGGCATTACCCATATTTTTATTCCAGCCATAAGTGTCACGCGTAGGATTGGCAAAATCAGTATAAAAATCTAACACGCTAAACGAGGCGCTGTTGGCATCCGCGCGTCTGTCCCGCCCACTGCCAAATTGTAAACGACCAAAATTATCACTAAACGGCACGCCACTTTGGCGGAATAAAACAAACAAAATATCATCAACCGCCGCGACATTTTTACCAGCGCCAAAAGCCACGCCCGATTGAGTGATTTTGTCGTTTACCCGATCATATTTATTAATTTTTTTCACCGCGGCCTGAAATTCATCCCAATTTTTAGGCGCTTCCGGCACACCCGCGCGGTCCAATAAATCTTTGTTGTAATAAACAGCCAAAGTATCCAAAGACAGTGGCAAGCCATAAACCTTGTCGCCTATTACCGCGTCCTCTTTGACTACTTTTACATATTCGCGCTCCAATTGAGTCGGCGTTACGAGTGGTATGGTGCCAACCTGAACGGTAGTTTCGTCGCCCCCCAGGGCGGTTTTGGTCGTAAGCAAACGCGCATCCGAGACACTGGCCGGCATCGGCGCGATTTTACTCAAATACCCGCGCACCATCCGATTGGAAATAGAAATAATATCCGGACCTTTATCTTCGGCAAGAGCTTCAATCAATCGCTGATAAAATTCCGAAGCGCGCAATTGGCGAACATTAACAGTTAAGTAACTACGGCCATCCAATTTATATTTTTCAATATTAGTTTTAAGCGCGTCCACATCATCGGCCACAGTCCAATATTCTAAAGTTAATGGTTTAACCAATTGTTGTTGATCGGCAGAGATGCCTTTACAGCCGAGACCAGAAGTAATTAGAAACGCAAAAATACCGCTTATAATAAGTAGGGGTAAAATTTTCTTATGCGACTTTGGCATAAATTTTAATGTCAAATTTCCAATCAAATCCAAATGTCAAATATCAAATTTTGACATTGTCCACCACAGGCCGATCCGCCTTTGGCGGAGAAATTTGGATTTTGAAATTACCAATATTATACCACACTTTTCAAATATTTCCTAAAATCTTTTCCCAAAATCGGGCTACGGAGCGCAAAATCAACATTGGCCTGAATATAACCGAGCTTGGAACCGGTGTCATAATATTTACCATCTACTTCACAGGCGTAATAGGGGCGTTTTTTTAACACTTTGGCGTTAGCGTCAGCCAACCACAACTCCCCGCCTTTGCCCAATTTGGTAGTTTCTAAAGCAGTAAAAACATCCGGCGTTAAGATAAAGGCGCCAAACATACCAAGGCGTGAAGGTGATTTTTCTGGCCCGGGCTTTTCCACAATTTTTTTAACTTGATACACCCCTTTTTCCACTTCCACCCCATCAATCATCCCATATTTTTTTGTGCCTTCATCATCGGTTTTTTGCGCGGTAATTACTGGATCGCCATATTTTTCATAAACATCCATTAATTGTTTTAGATGCGGTTTTTTAGGACAATAAAAAAATTCATCGCCCCACATAACCGCGAACGGCTCATCACCAATTATATCTTTGGCGCAGAGTACCGGTGTGCCGTTGCCATACGGCCCTTTTTGACGAATAAAAATAAAATTAGCGAGGTCGGCAATTTTTTTCAACTGTTCGGCCACCTCTTCTTTACCTTGTTTTTTTAATAAATTTACCAATTCATAATTTGGACTAAAATGATCTTCCACCGCGCGCTTACTGGGACCGGTTACCATAATAATGTCAGTGATTCCCGACCGCACCGCGTCTTCAACCACATATTGAATAATCGGCTTGTCCACGATAGGGAGCATTTCTTTGGGTTGGGCCTTTGTTGCTGGCAAAAATCTTGTTCCTAAGCCAGCTACTGGAATGACAAGTTTTCTGATCATAATTTTAAGTGATTATTTCATTGAAAATATTATAGCTTTTTTAACTTTATTTTACAAGAGAGAACTTTAATTTCAAAATCCAAATTTCCAATTTCCAATCAAATCCAAAATCCTAATATCAAATTTGACATTTTGGCTTTGACATTGATTTGACATTGGAA
>C687J26860_1000972_pt1 | contig 13960 bp, 12 predicted proteins | sample RifOxyC2_FD_26860 | JGI IMG/M metagenome (IMG submission 26860)
TATGGCTGTTATTGCATGAAATCCAGATGGGTGATTACCCGTATTCCCAGAGGCGTGCGGCAAGATATCAGTGTGGATAAATTATACTGTCTGAATCACAGTGGCCTTGGCCACGCGGGCCCTATGGTGGTTTAGCCGTACAGGTATTGTATTCCCGCTCCAGTGAGAACGCTCACGCAAAAGAGTAGCGCAATTATCCGTAGCGTATCGGCCTTTGAGCGGTTTTCCCGCACCAGTACCAGCAGGCCCAGGCCTGCGCCAGCGCATAATCCGGCAATAGCCGCGCCAAAACTGATGATCCCTTTTAAAAATACCTGGGATACCGCGACCGAGGCAGCGCAGTTGGGGATGAGTCCCACAAGAGCAGCAAGAAGAGGCTGAAGCGTCCGGTGATGAGCCAGTGCCTGGTGCAGGCGGGTCTCGCCCGCACACTGTACCGCAATGGTGATGAGCAGGGTTGTGGCAAAAAGAAAAACAAAGACTTTTACCGTGTGCTTGAGCGGATGTATAAGAAGCATGGGCAAAGGCTTGGTTCCCGAACATTCGTGGCCGCAACATCCTTCAATGGTCTCACCATATGTCTCAACCCCATGGGTTTTTATTGTTTTTCCGGAAAACAGGTCAATCGCGTATCCGGCTGCTATCGCGATGAATATTTTACAGGCAACGAGCGGACCAATGAAGCGGGCGCTTCCGGGCTGGGCAAGCATAATGGGGATGGCCTCGTCCGATGTGGAGAGGAACACGGCAAGGAGGGTTCCTGTGGAGATTAGACCCCGGCTGTAGAGCACAGCAGATATGACTGAAAAAGAGCACTGGGGTATGCAGCCAAACATGGCGCCAAGAAGCGGACCTGCGGTGCGTACGCGCCGGATATTGCGCTCAAGCGATTCGCCGAAACGGCGTTCAAACAGCTCGATTAGCACATAGACGGTAAAGAGGAAGGGGAGAAGTTTTATCGTGTCGAGTGCTGCTTCAAGGATGATTGCGATCATAGGAGTAGGAAATATAATAATATGGGGCGCTGGGATGGAATTTTTAGGGCCAAATTGCCATGCGTGGATGATGTGTATTTTTGGAGGGGCGTCATTCTGCTGTTGGTGTTTTTACCTGCTGAATGACGCCCGTACCGGATGGATTATTGTGTGCCTCATGTGTGCTGAAAGATGCCCCTGCAGGATGAATGATGCCTGCATGGGGCCAAATTGCCATGCGTGGATGATGTGTATTTTTGGAGGGGCGTCATTCTGCTATTGGTGTTTTCACGTGTTGAATGACGCCCGTACGGATTATTGTGTGGCCCCATNTGTGCTGAAAGATGCCCCTACAGGATGAATGATGCCTGCATGGGGCCAAATTGCCATGCGTGGATGATGTGTATTTTTGGAGGGGCGTCATTCTGCTATTGGTGTTTTCACGTGTTGAATGACGCCTGTACGGATTATTGTGTGGCCCCATGTGTGCTGAAAGATGCACCTACAGGGTTTTGAAATGAGATAATTCATATATTTTTAATAGAAATTAAAATGGGAGGAATGTATGAGTGCGCCGAGCGAAATTTATACTGACCAACTGGTGAAAGTCCAGTCAGGGGAAAGGTTAGCCACCACCCCAGAACCGAACTCTGCACCTGACGGGGTAACCTGTCTTCGTGAAGCCAGAGGGAGGGGATACCGGGCCGCAACGCAAGTGAAGGGGTTGAGCCCCGAAATGCTCCACTGTTCCGGAAGCCGGCGGTTTTCATATGCGCGGAAGGCAATAATCCCGTATCCGTTTTGGCAAGGATACGGGAATCCGGCGGGGTCTGAGACCGTAGCACGGTATCAAACGGAAGGTATGGGAACTCGGGAGGCCCGTTATGCTCCCTATCGGGTACGTGTTACCAAGCCGAACAAAGGCAAGGTGTCACAGATGGCGTATCGGGTTTCGGACCAGTTCATATTAGTGATGAAGCAGGGTAATGCCTGTGGAGCGAAGGGGCTGGCAGGAAAGTCATTTTTTGGCGGAACTACCTTGTCCGTACCTGGAGACGGAATAGCAAGCAGGGTTTCGGCAGACGTAACTTGCGCGTTTGGCGGGGAGACTTTTCTGAAGAGCCGGATGCGGGAGGAGCAGCCGACAAGGCTGCAATCCAGCTGGTGAAAGTCCAGTCGTGTCAGTCGCCCATGTCGGACACGAAACGATGCCACACCCCAGTGCAGGCAACCATCTGGGGAACGCGTGGTGTAAACGGCCTGGCCGCCTATGCTTGAGAAAAAAAAAGCTGCGGTGGGAGCAACCTGGAGGTCTAGTGAGTGTAGAAGCTTGAAGATAATCGAATGATTGCAGCCTCGTAATACCGGTTCCATGCTGAAGTTGCATAGCATGGGCAGTCTGGTGCGCTGAACGTGTTTCTGCGAACGTGAAGCCGATGCTCTCTGCGAAGAAGTGGGTAAATGCAGCGGAGAGGCACCACGGGGTATGGATCCATACGACTACACAAGGATTGCAGAGATAATGTCGGGAAGGTCTCAGGTTCAGCAGGGGGTAGTAGCAACCTGCAAAGACCATCCTTATAAGGAAAACGAAAGAGGATGGAGAATGTGAGATTGACGCATGAGCCGTATGAGCTAAGAAAGGAAGGTAACTCTTCCATAGCAAAGGGGCTCTGGACGCTTGGTGGTCACAGGAGTTTTATGAATGACCAGACTTGAGCTGGACAATCATCCATAAAGCTATGGTGGCGAGGAAATAAGTAAACCGTTGGAGGCCTTTGGCGTATGTGGACTAACACTTTAACCAGACCATTAATGGGAAGATTTATTTCTAAAAACGACTTGCGAGCCAAGGTCAGAACCGGATTCGGGAAAACCGACCGTCCGGGATCGCAGGGAGGCTGTGTGAAACGTGACGATGGGAGTCGTGCTGAGGCCCACAGCGAAAGTTTGTGGAAAAGCCAACGAACCCTAATGTGCGCGCGCTCAAATTCTATCCCGACAATCTGCAAGTCCGGTTCTGTGAGGGGCGTAATAGCTTCCTCACGATAGGAAGAAAACTATTGTAAGGAGGTTATGTATGTCTACTCGACGCTCTACTCGACAAATCACGAACATTGTAATTATGGCCGCGCTTTTAACAGCAGCAGGACTGTTGATGTCTTGCAATGCAAAAGAGAAGCAGGTGCAGGAAATACAGAAGACGCCCGCCCTTGTGTCAGAGGTCCAGGCGCTTGCGGCCCAGACCACCTGTCCGGTCATGGGCAACCCCATCGACAAAACGATATTTGCTGATTACAATGGCAAGCGGGTATATTTCTGTTGCGGCATGTGCCCGGCCGAGTTTAAAAAGGACCCGGAGAAATATATCAAAAAACTGGCTGACATGGGCCAGACAGTGGAAACCATAGAAACAGGAAAGTAGTATGCGCAGATTGGCCGCAATATTGGCAGGCGCCATTGGCATTTTCAGCGCGCTGTCGAACACTACCGGAGCGGCCCCTGTTTCCGTGAGCAGTCACCAGTCCGCGATCCGGGTTTTTGTCAACGAAGCACTGGAAAAAAACCCGCTGCTCAAGGCGTACGCCCTCGACAGTGAGGGCGCGGAAAGAGCGGCGGTTGCGTCCAAAGGTTTTATTGCGCCCGAATTTTCCGCAGCCTACATGCCCGGTATGGCTGGCTCTACCTTCGAAATCGATTATTCCCTCCAGCAAATGATCATGTTCCCGGTCAAATGGGCTGCCATGAACAAGGCCGCTCTTTCGCGCGCAATTGCTGCCCGCGCAGAGGCCATGGCCGCAGGCAACACACTGGCGCTCGATATTGCCCATGCTTACAACCAGCTCTATTATATTGACCGGAAACTCGATCTGGTGGCAAAGGACCGGCAACTGCTCCAGGTCGCATCCGCTGCTGCAAAAAAACAGTATGAAATTGGCATGGGAAGCCAGGCACAGGTGCTAACCCTTGATATTGAGACCGAGCGGCTTGCAACAGACAGTATTTCACTTGGCCTGCAGCGCGTTTCAGCCGCAGCCATGCTCACAGCGCTTCTTGGCGATTCAGCTGACCGTGTTTTTGCAGCAACACCTGAGTGCTCCATTGCGGTTTTCCAGACCCTACCACCAGATTCCCTGGCGCTTCTTGCTTTGGCGCAGCGGCCCGATCTTGCGGCCATGGAGGCTGAACAGGCAATGGCCCTGCACGAAAAAGACGCCAGCCGTATGGCCTATTTTCCTGATTTCATGATAGGCGCTGGATACCGGCAGCGGCAGGCTGTGGATGCGACTGATTCGTGGTCAATCATGGCGGGCATTACCCTGCCCTTTGCGCCCTGGTCACTGAAAAAATACAGCGCAACAAGCGGTCAAATGCAATTGGCCCATGCATCCATGCAAAAGAAATACGAGAACATGAAAAACATGGTTAAGGCCGAAGTATTAGACGCGTTGTCCAATCTTGCCCGCGCTGCAAGCCAGTTGCGGTTTTACGGGCACACAGGCATACCCAAGGCCGAACTGTCACTGCAGTCTGCCATTGCCTCGTACCAGCAGGGAAAAACTGAATTCTCCATGGTTATTGACAATGTCCGCATGGTCATCATGGCGCGCGAACAACACGCACTGGCCGCCCAGGAATACCTGGACGCGCTTGCCCGCCTCGATTTTACCATAGGACTTCCCATGCCAATGGCCCGGGAAGGAGAGAAATGAAAAAAGGAATTATAGCGGTTGTACTACTTGTTGCCTGCGTTGCCGGACTTATTGGATTTTTCGCAGGCAAGCAGGGTATGGCCGCGCATCACGACCACGGATCTGAGGCAGGGGGGATGAGCGCAACACCTGGCGCAACAATCATGTATTACCGTTGTCCCATGCACCCGTGGATAACCTCGGGCAAACCCAGCAAATGTCCCATATGCTCCATGGACCTTGTCCCGGTCTCAAACGATGGGGGCAAGGGAAGCAACATAAAAATAGACGCTGCCACCATACAGGCCATTGGCGTTACTTCAGAAGAAGCGGGCAAACGCACCCTGGTGCGCGAAATCCGCATGCCTGGCATTGTGCAACCCAACGAACGCAAGGTGGTCTCCATTGTCACCAAGGTGGCGGGCTATATTGAAAAAGCGCAGGTCAATGCAACAGGAGAAAAAGTACGCGCTGGACAGACCCTGTTTGACATGTACAGTCCCGACTGGGTAAACGGACAAGAGGATTTTTTACGCGCCCTAAAAACAGGGGATTCGTCGCTTGCGGAAAACGCGCGGCAGAGGCTTCTTACGCTCGATGTTCCGGCGTCAGTCATCGATGGCCTCAGAAAAAACAACGCGACCATGCGGCGCCTGCCTTTTGTGTCGCCAGCCTCGGGCGTGGTCACCGAAAAGATGATCACTGAAGGCCAGAGCGTTTCACCCGGCATGCCCCTGTATACCATTACTGATTTATCCGAGGTCTGGGTTATGGGGGAAGCGTACCAGAACGACCTGGCGTTTATCGCGCAGGGCCAGAAGGCCGAGGTGGTGCTTGACGTGCTCAAAGGAAAGGTCTTTTCCGGCACCATTGCGCTCATCTATCCCGAGCTAAACCCTGAGACACGCACAGGAAAGGTGCGGATTGCGCTTGCGAACACGCAGGACCTTGCGCTCAAACCCGGCATGACGGGCCTGGTCACGGTTATGGCAATTGCGGCAAAGGACGCGGTCGCTGTGCCCGAACAGGCGGTCATCCACTCGGGCAGGCGGGACATTGTGGTGCTCGATCTGGGCAATGGCTATTTTGCCCCCCGTGAAGTGATGCTTGGCCCTGTTGCCGCGGGCTATGTCCAGGTGATAACCGGCGTGCAGGAACACGAACGCGTGGTCACCTCCTCGCAGTTTCTCATTGATTCCGAGAGCAATTTACGCGAGGCGGTAAAAAGGCTTGCCAACATGCAGACAGGTGATACCCTCCACGGCCATCCTGAAAATTTTACCCCGCCCCCTGTTGTATCGCAGGATTCGGCCCAGCGGACCTGCCCCATCATGGGCGGGCCAATCAACAAAAAAATGTTTGTCGATTATAAGGGAAAAAGGATTTATGTCTGTTGCGCCAGGTGTCTGCCTGATGTGAAGAAAAACCCGGAAAAGGCGATCAAGACGCTTTTGGACCGGGGAGAGAAAGTGGCCAATGCTCAAAAAAATCATTGAATGGTCAGTTGCCAATAAAATCATTGTCCTTCTGGCAGGATGCATTGTCGCGGGCCTTGGCATACATGCGGTACTTACCACGCCAATTGACGCCATTCCCGACCTCTCGGACGTGCAGGTCATTGTCTATACCGAATATCCCGGGCAATCGCCCCGCGTGGTAGAGGATCAGGTCACCTATCCTCTTACCACAGCCCTAATTTCAGTACCAGGATCGCGCATTGTGCGCGGGTATTCCTTTTTTGGCTATTCGCTGGTGTATATCATTTTCGACGATGGCACTGATATGTACTGGGCGCGCAGCAGGGTGCTTGAATACCTCAATTACGCGCAGAAAAACCTTCCCAGCGGCATAACGCCCACTCTGGGGCCCGATGCAACAGGCGTTGGCTGGGTCTTTGAATACGCGCTCACATCTAAAAAGCGGTCGCTTGCTGAATTGCGCAGTCTACAGGACTGGTACCTCAAATACGAGCTTGCCAGTGTTCCGGGCGTAAGCGAGGTTGCCAGCGTTGGCGGATATGTGAAGCAGTACCAGGTCACGCTCGATCCCGCCCGGCTTCAGGCCTATGGCATTTCATCAACCATGGTTGAAATGGCCATAAAAAACAGCAACAGCGACGCTGGCGGCGAAACTGTCGAAATGGGTGAAATGGAATTCATGGTGCGCGGTAAAGGCTATCTCACCTCATTGGACGATATTAAAAACATTCCGGTCATGCTGGGAAAGGGGAGCATGCCGCCGGTCTATCTCTCTGATGTCGCGACTATCGCCATTGGTCCTGAAATGCGGCGCGGTGCAGCAGAACTCGACGGCATGGGCGAGGTTGTTGGCGGCATTGTAATCATCCGGTTTGGCGAAAATGCGCGCACAGTCATTGAGGCGGTCAAACGTAAATTGGTTGAAGTCCGGCCCGGACTGCCCGAGGACGTCTCGATTGTGACCACCTACGACCGGTCTGGGCTTATCAACCGGGCCATTTCCCATTTACGCGACAAGCTTGTGGAGGAAATCATCATTGTAGCGCTGGTGTGCCTTGTTTTTCTTATGCACGCGCGCAGCGCCTTTGTGGCGGTGTTTACCCTGCCGCTGGCCATTCTCATGGGTTTTATTGTCATGCGGTTCCAGGGCATAAGCGCGAACATTATGTCGCTGGGAGGCATTGCTATTGCCATTGGCGCCATGGTGGACGCGGCAATTATCATGATTGAAAACATGCACAAACACCTCGAGACCGAAGAGTTGCTTCCCCTCGACAAACGGCGAACAAACTGGGCAATCGCCGTGGAAGCCGCGGTGGAAGTGGGGCCAACGCTTTTTTTCTCGCTTATTGTCATAACTGTTTCTTTTTTGCCGGTTTTTACGCTCGAGGCGCAGGAAGGCAGGCTCTTCAAACCGCTCGCGTTCACCAAGACCTATTCCATGGCCGCGGCCGCCCTGCTTTCAGTGACCGTTGTGCCCATACTTATGGGATTTTTTATCAGGGGAAAGATTCTTCCCGAAAATAAAAACCGGATCAACCGGGTTTTACACCGGATCTACGAACCTGTGGTCCAATTTGTGGTCACGCGTCCCAAGCGCGTCATTGGTGCCGCTGCGCTTGTGCTGTGCGTCACCCTTGTTCCCATTACGCAGCTTGGGTCTGAATTCATGCCTCCTTTGTGGGAGGGTGATCTTCTGTATATGCCCACTACTCTGCCTGGCATTTCAATAACCAAGGCGCGCGAGCTGTTACAGCAGACTGACCGGATAATCAAACAGGTGCCTGAAGTCCAGAGGGTCTTTGGCAAGGTGGGACGGGCCGAAACCGCGACCGACCCAGCGGGACTTGACATGATCGAATCGACCATTTTACTCAAACCGCAGAAAGAATGGCGCAAAGGCATGACGCGGAAAAAGCTTATTGCAGAGCTCGACAATGCCATACGCATACCCGGGCTTACTGATTCGTGGACCATGCCAATAAAGACGCGGATCGATATGCTGTCCACTGGCATCAAGACACCGGTGGGTGTTAAAATATCAGGGCCCAATCTCGATTCGCTCCAGTCCATTGGCGCCAGGGTCGAAGCGGTGTTGCGCGATGTTCCGGGAACCGCTTCTGCCTATGCGGAGCGGCCAACAGGCGGTAATTATCTCGATATTTCTATTAACCGCCGTGAAGCGGGCAGATACGGATTATCGGTCGAGGACATACAATCTGTCATTCGCACTGCCATCGGCGGTATGGATGTCACCACCACGGTGGAAGGGCTTGAACGCTATGGCATTAGCGTGCGGTATGGACGCGAGCTTCGCGCAAATATTGACGATCTCAAGCGGGTACTGGTGCCTGCTCCGGGAAATGCGCAGGTGCCGCTTGGACTGGTGGCGGAATTTTCCATAAGCAAGGGGCCCATGGTGGTGCGTACAGAAAATGCACGGCCAAATTCATGGGTTTTTGTGGATATCCGCGACATTGATATTGGCTCCTATGTTGCACATGCGCAGCAGGCAATTGCGCGGAAAGTTTCTCTGCCAGCGGGATATTCCATTGCGTTCAGCGGCGAATTTGAATACATGGAACGCATGCGCAAAAAGCTCATGGTAGTGATTCCCCTGACCCTTGCCATTGTTGTCATGCTGCTTTTTCTTAACACCCGCTCTTTGGCCAAAACCGGCATTGTGCTTTTAGCCGTGCCCTTTTCCCTTGCTGGCGCGTTCTGGGCAGTGTACCTGCTGGGATATGATCTTTCCCTTGCCGTATGGGTGGGTATGATAGCGCTTGCGGGCCTGGATGCCGAGACCGGGGTGGTCATGCTGCTCTACCTTGAGCAGGCTTTTGACAAGGCCAAAAAAGCCGGCGCCATGCGCACTCTTGCTGACTTGCGTGCTGCCATTGATTTTGGCGCGGTGAAACGTGTGCGGCCAAAGATCATGACCGCGTCAGTCATTGTTGCTGGCCTGCTGCCTATTATGTGGAGCAACGGCGCTGGCGCTGATGTCATGAAACGCATTGCCGCGCCCATGGTTGGAGGGATTGTGACCTCAGTGGCAATGGAACTGCTGGTCTATCCTGCGGTATATTTTTTATGGAAAAAGCGGGAAACGGAAACTAGGGAAAAAAGTGGAGCTGAGGGGAGTTGAACCCGCCTTTGAGGCTCATTACTGTAGTATGCCATCGAGATATTGTCTGCCTTGTCCTGATTTCAAGAATTTTTCTCTCTTCATGGCCTCCTTACGAGTGGCATATCCGGTTTCGTGATAAACCAAACGCCAGGGACCATTTTTTAAAGTAAATCTTCCTAAACTTCCGGCAGTAATATCATTGTGTTCTTGAATACGCCGTTCCAAATCAGCAGTGTAGCCGGTATATCGCTTGCCCGCCGTATCACTAAACAAAACATAGACAGTGAACATTGAAGGATTGAAAGTGGAGCTGAGGGGAGTTGAACCCCTGGCCTCGTCATTGCGAACGACGCGTTCTACCAACTGAACTACAGCCCCATATATTCTAAAGTTACCTCGGCTGGTCATTGCGAATCCGCCTGAGGCGGATTCTACCAACTGAACTACAGCCCCATTCAGCGCGCAAAGCGAATTCAAAAAATAATAACTTGGCGAGGCGGTGGCAAGGACGGACTTCGTGTAGATTTATTACATGTAAAGGCATCACCCCGCCATTGGTCCCCGCATTTAAACTATATTCTACTGACATACTTTAATGAAAGGCGCGTGAATGGCACATTTTCTATTACCCATGGGAACAAAAACAGAGGCCCTTCCCGAACAGGAAGGCGCTTTGGATACAAAAAGGATCAGGTTTGCCAAGGACAGGAAACCCAAGATGCGCGAAGGACATATTCTCATACTGTTCGCAACCGGGTCGCAGAAGCTTATCACCTATCTTTCCGCGATGAGTAATGTCCAGCACGACCCTGATAATGAACAGTATCCCTGGTTTGTAAATACCAAGGACTGGGCGCCGGAATATTCAAAGCGCTGGTGGACATTCGACAATATTTTGGGGACGCTGGCGGCCGAGCACCTTGCTTCGAATCCCGCGAACAAGTTGTCGGCGACAAAACCCATGGATGCGGCGTCTTTTGCCACGTCCATATATGGAAAATCAAACCTTGAGCTTAATACGGATTTTGCCTATTCCCTGATCAACAAGATGAAGGCCCGTTAATCCGCCTTTGCGGGAGAAGATAAGCTGAGTCTATGTTTCCAAATCAGAACCAGCGTCATTACTATCGTTTTTAACACCTTCATTTTTGTCTGGCCTTGTTTCCGGTCGTACCTGAGCGCAAAGGGTACTTCGGCAAAGCGCAGGTCAAGCCCTCGCATTTTCAGCAACAGATCAGCCATACACTGAAAGCCTTTTTCCGTGAACAACCGCTCCTGCCATTTGTCCATCGCCTTTTGCAGTGCGGTTGCTTTGTACGCCCTGAAACCGCAGGTATAGTCCCGGATTCCTGGAATGGGGAGAAGGAGCCTGAAGATCAAAGCGACCGTGTCTGAAAAGAGCCGCCGTAGAAAGGGCACGCCATGCACCCGTGCGCCCTTCTGAAAACGGGAGGCAATGACAACATCGTTCCCCTCCGCAATTTTTGCCGCCATGCCTGGGATTATTTCAGGCGGATGGGTGTTGTCAGCGTCCATGGTTACAATCATGTCATTCGAAGCGGAGAGTTCCATGGTCCGTACTATGCCGTCGCGAAGCGTGGCCCCAAGGCCCATATTGTGCGCATGGGTGAAAACAGTGACCGGCATGTCACGCGAAAGCGATTGTGCAACAGCGGGTGTGGTATCAGCGCTGCCGTCGTCCACAATGATGATCCGGTACGAATAGGCGCGGTTTGCGAGCGTTTTGGCAATGTTTGAACAAAGTTCAGCAATGCAGGCGCCTTCATTGTACGCGGGAAGCACTACAAAAATTGTCTGGTTCATAATTTTGTTACCTTATAAATGCGCGCGTCGCTTCCTTCAAAAACAAGGCGTGCGCCCGCGGGAGTCCCTGCCAATGCGTATTCATGGGCACGGTGTTGTGGATCACGTTTAAGCGCCTGTGAATAATCCATGTCAAGAATGTACGCCTCGGGATACTGTGCGGCGCGGTTCTCAATGTCTTGGTCAATAATGCACTGAGCGGTCAGGTAATAGCTCATTTCATTCGGCCGGGGAATCACCACAAGGGAAGCGCGCATTGCCTCCAGGTACGCGAATGCTTCGAAAAAAGGCGTGCGCGAGCCTCTGTACTGGTCACGGGTCTTTTGGTCAAAAACCGCCCTGATGGGTTTGTCATATATGCGTATTGCCACTGCGCACGCGAAAATCAGATTGCAACAGAGCACGCATTCTACCGCACGCCGCGTTGCCGTCCATGCCGCAAGTTTGTCAACGACCAGAGCCGCGGGAATGCACAGGGCCATGTACGCAGGGATATAGTACCGTGCCTCGGGGAGCACAAAAGCGTAGAGCAGCGTGGATGCGCTGCAGGCCAACCCCACAATGTACCATATCCAGCGCTGCAAGGGAAGGAGAAAGACGAGGAGAGGAAGCAGGGCAAGTAACACCGCGCCAAGGGAATCGCCGGCTTGGAATTTGCCGGGATGCATGGTGAAATCCCAGGGAAAGCGGATAAGATGAAAGATATCCCGTTTGTATCCACTGTACCGGGCCAGGACATGGGTGTAAAATGCTTTGATGTCCTGTTGCGAAAAAGGCTTTTCAAGGGCTAGCAAAGGTTTTATGTCCCTATGTTCGTATACCTGTAATGGCGGCGGGAACACAGGGCTCCCGGTTAAAAGCAGGGAACGTATTGGCCACAATGCGCCGATGCAACAGGCAATGCATGCGGCTATTATGACGCTTTTTGCCGCGCTTCTAAAAGGAGTTGCGTGAAAGGCAAGTACCGCCGACGCTGCCATGAGGCAGGCGCTGTAGATCGCATTGGTGGGCTTTATGGCAATACCCATGCCCGCGTACAGCGCCATGAGCCAGAGGTATTTTTTATGTCCGGATTGTTCGAATTCGAGCAGCGCCCGCAAACCGAGCAGGACAAAAAGCGCTGATGTCATATCGGTAAACGCAACAGAAGCTGTTCTGAAAATAAGCGGATTCATCACCGCAATGGTTACACAGATAATGGCGCTTTTTTTTCCCAGCCGAGGCCGGCATATGTCGTAGAGCACAGCCAGGCAAAGGACAAGCGCCAGCCATGAAACAAGACGCTGGCCTGGTCCGGGTGAAAAGCATCCGGCCAGGAGAAAGAGCAGATCGCAGCCGCCCGCCTGATACGACGTGAGGTAGGGGAGGATACCCATGTTTCCTTGGGAGAGCCAGAGTTTTGGAATAAAGAGATGGCAGCTCACTTCATCGTTGCTAATGCCGCCAGTCACAGGCGCAAAGCAGGCGAGGAACGAGAGAAATAGTATGGCCGCGCTTCCTGCGTAAAAGAATTTAATGAGCAGGGTGATGCCGGAGTCTGGTCCATATTTTTTCAAAGAAACAGGTCTTTTAAGAATAAAAATAACAAGCGAGACAGCGGCAAAAATGGACGAAAGAACAATGAGAAAAGGACGGATGAAAAGATGGGCATGTCCCAGAAAAAAAAGCAGAACACACCAGACACCAAGTCCTGTTGCCGCGGTAATACCAATAAAAGAAAGGTCTGTTGTATGGGGAATCCTGAAGAGTCGTAGAGTACCATACCCAAGGCCCCATGAACTGAGCGTCAAAACAATAAGTGCAAGCATGGTTAGTCAAGTACTTTTGTCATAAAGGACGAATTACTGAACCGGAGCGCGAAAAAGGCCGCGGTGACCAGAAGCATCCAGACAATTGCCGCAATCCTCAGCAGCGGACTTTTCCCAATGAACATGGGGATAATATATATAATTCGTCAACCCATGCGCTGGGCTTCGAAGGCGGCCATGTCAGCCGGTTCAGGCGCGTTGATTTCAACCAACTGCTCTGTCGTCGGATGGGTGAAGACAAGCCTGTGGGCGTGCAGCGCCTGGCGCTCCATAATGACGCGCGCAAGCACTTCAGGCGTGTTGCCCTTCTCGATGAACTGGAGAAAATCGTCGTCGTTTCCCGAATAGAGTTTGTCGCCAACAAGCGGATGCCCCTTGTGCGCCATATGGACCCTGATCTGGTTGGTCCTGCCGGTAATTGGATAGCAGTAGAGTTTCGTGAACCCGTTCTTCCGTCTAATGACCTCAAAATCGGTCTGCGCCGCCAGTCCGCGTTCAGGATCAATGCCCATCCTGATTCGGACTACTGTTGATACGTCCTCGGCAATGGGGGCGTCAATGCTGAACCGGTCTTCAGCAACCTCGCCGAATACATACGCGATATACGTTTTTTTTACCTGTTTATGCCTGAATTGGAGGCCCAGGTGCTTGCGCGCAACAAGCGACTTGCCAAGCATAATGATGCCGCTTGTCTCACGGTCGAGCCGGTTGATGAGATTGAGTTCGTATGCGGGGAAATCGCGGCGCAACAGTTTTATCAGGGTATTGTTGATATATTTGCCGCTGGTATGGACGGGAATGTTGGGCGGTTTGTTGATGATGAGGAGGTGTTCATCGTCGAAAAGGACCGCGTAGTCTGTGTTGACAGGCCGTTCTTCCCAATCTCCCAAATCGTATGCAAGCACGCTGTCGCGGGGCAGTTTGAGCGCGGCCTTGGCTTTTTTTCCATTTATCGAGACCCTGCCATCACGGATAATGGCCTGCCAGACGTTCCGGGTATGGTAGGTGTATTTTTCCGCCAGGTACAGGTCGAGACGCATGCCGGCAAAGCGGTTGT
>C687J26860_1001025_pt1 | contig 13462 bp, 15 predicted proteins | sample RifOxyC2_FD_26860 | JGI IMG/M metagenome (IMG submission 26860)
AAAAGTATGGACGCGGATGGATCGCTTACAGTCTGGGAAATTTTCTCTTTGATGTAGACTCGAATCCGTATCTCAAGTCCAACAGCGTGCATTGTTTCGACTCCTTCATTCTCCAGTGCACTATTGCAAAAGATGGTGTGCGGGCGGTCGAGCGGATTCCCGCGCGCATTGCCCTTCATCCGGAACACCGGCCCTATTTGCTGGAAGGGGCTGCGCGTGACGAGCTTGCGGCGTATTTCGCCCATCTTGACGCGCTGTGCGCAGACCCCGCCACTGTTGCCGCGCGGTGGCGCGAAACCGCCCTGAATTGCCTTGCGATATATTGGGACGAATACAAGGGAACAGACCTAGCGCAATTTAAAGACGATCTGCTCTGGCGCATCTTTTGCGTGGATGAGAACAAAGCCTGGGCCGAGGAGGTCCTGGTGTACGCACGGGAACGGTTTGCGGAACTTAAAAAGAATGATTATACGTTCCAGAGGCCGAATTTCAGGTTTCAGAAACCGCCAACTCTTGCATAATATTTGTTGTTAGAACGCGTATTTTGAAAAATCCGGGAGAGCGGTTGTAATGCTGTTTCTCACCATTTTTTAAAGACAAAAAAAACCGCCCCGGCAAGCATACAAAAGCCCACCAAGTAATTCCATTTCAATGGTTCCTTCAGATAGAGGACCGAGAAAGCGCAGAAAACAATCAGGGTAATGACCTCCTGGATGGTTTTCAGCTGGGCCGCGGTAAACTGGCCATGGCCCCACCGGTTAGCTGGTACCTGGAAGCAGTATTCAGGAAGCGCGATGAGCCAGCTTACGGCAATGACCAGGAAAAGGGGGAGGTGTTTGAATCTCAGGTGGCCATACCAGGCAGCGGTCATGAACAGGTTGGAGATACAGAGCAGGATCACGGTTCTCATACGTGGATGTCCTTGTTGGGGTTAATGAACCTAGTAATGAGCGCGGGTCGTACCATGCAGCATATTCCCGTAAGAATGACGAGCAGGCCAATGCTTGACATGGCTTTTCCCGCAGCTGAAACAATGGCGAGTGAACGGTAATATGTCTGGTCTTTGCGCGAGACAGAGCGGAGGAATTTTCCTGTAGAATGTTCGTATCTGTTTTTGGCAAAATCTGAAAAGGCGGACATGCTTGCGCCCCAGCCGGCAAGTAAAAGCCCGGCAATAAGAACGCAGACAGCTATTGGGCGGCAGTATTTGAGGTTTGGCATTGTATGACCGGGTAAAACATAACAAAGGCGGCAGCTATGCAGCAATAGTGATAAAAACAGGAACGGGAATGTTGACAGGGTAGGTATGGAATAGGTACTTTTAGTGTGTTCAGCTTGCATGTCAGGCAGGAGAGGGGGGGCGGGTTTATGCATAGGAAGATGCGAAATGTTCATAAATACACTAGTTAGCGGCAATAAATATGAACGAATAAGACTGATAGCCGCCGCCAAAGACAAAAATAGAGTTAAAACAAATAAGAATGGCGCACAAGAGAAAACAAGCCACCGTCCAGGTGGCGAAGAAATGATGAGAGGAAATTTATGGCAATACCGGATTATCAATCAATAATGCTCCCACTTCTTCAATTTTTGGCGGATAAAAAAGAACATTCGCTTCGGGAAACTATCGAGCATTTGGAATTGAAATTTGAACTCAATGATGATGATAAGAAACAATTACTTCCCAGCGGTAGCCAGCCGATATTTGAGAATAGAGTCGGATGGGCAAGAACCTACCTAAAAAAAGCTCTATTACTTGAACCTGTCAGGCGAGGTTTTTTTCAGATTACTGAAAGAGGAATGAATATTTTATCAAAAAAGCCGGAAAAAATTGATGCGTCATTTCTACGACAATTTCCGGAATTCCTTGAATTTCAAAATGTTCGAAAAGAGGATAAAGAAGAACCTGTTGCAGTTGAGACAACTTCTGAAACTCCAGAGGAGTCTATTGAATCTGCTTATTTGAGATTGAAATCAAATTTAGCAAACGAAATTATTCAGAACATTAAAAGTTGTTCCCCGACTTTCTTTGAAAGACTTGTTATTGAACTCTTGGTAAAAATGGGTTATGGTGGTTCAAGAAAAGACGCTGGTGAAGCTATAGGTAAAAGTGGAGATGGAGGAATTGATGGAATTATCAAAGAAGACAAATTAGGCCTTGATATTCTTTACATTCAAGCAAAAAGGTGGGAAGGTTGTGTCGGACGACCTGAAATTCAGAAATTTGCCGGCGCATTACAACTTCATCATGCAAAAAAAGGAATATTTATTACAACCTCGAATTATTCCAAGGATGCTATAGATTACGTTTCAAGAATTGAGAGTAAAATCATTTTAATTGATGGTGAATTACTGGCAAACTTAATGATTGACAATAAGGTTGGGGTATCAACAGTTACAACTTATGATATTAACAAAATAGATTCTGATTATTTTACTGAAGAATAAGCGACACAGAACTGAAATAAGAATTAAAAATATGTCGATAGATAAAAGTGGTTCATCAATAAATAAAATACCATTGCTTTATTTTGAGGACTTTTATGAATGGCCTCAGCATTGGATGGGGTTTAAAGAAGATATTGATTTAGGAAATAGAATTCTTCTTGAATTTATCCCATTTATCGAATTTTTGGTAGGCAATAAATTGGCAAGAAGCACAATAAAAAAATACATGTCAAATTTAGGCGTTTTTGGTTCGGAAATTATAAGAAGAATTCATGAAAATGAAAATCAAAGAACGTGGCCAGCGAAAAAAATACTATTAGACTACCTTGATGAATCAGGAGGGCCAATACCTCATTGTTGGGACCCGAATGAATTTACCCAACAGAGATATATTACCGCTTATGATTCGACCTGTCGTAATTTTTATAAATTCATTAACAATAAAAAGTGATCTGTAAATTACAACGACTATGCGAGACTGAAGAATAGATGTAAATAGCGCATCCATGCGCTGAAGAAATGTGCACCATGAAGACAGAAAACAAAAAGACGAAGAGGCGGCGGAAAACAATTACACTATGGTAGCGTTCATATTTACAGCCGCTAACAGGGCATACAAGCGACGGTCGCAAAGCCTCCCTTGGCCTGCGGCACATTTTGCTTCCGCAAAGCCTACAGCAAAACGTCTTGTATGCCCGGGCCGTTGGTGTAAATGCTGCACGTTTTCAAATGCAATTGAGCAGTGGCGTAAAACCGATTTCTAAAAAGAGAAATGAAAATAAATTGGGGGGTGCCTGAATACGAAAACCATTCTAAATGGTATTCAGAAAAGGCTATTTTATGCTTATTGCCGCTGAAGATAACTTTATTAACGAGACTTATTTGTGCTTCTACAAAGGCAAAAGAGATAATAAATATTGGTATGAACCGATAAAAATCAGAAATGAAAAGACATTCGATAGTCTGCAATCTCGTTTTGAAGCTGAAAAAGATGAAGCAAAAAACTTGGTGGTTCCCTAATGCCTAAAAAGAAAAATGCGATAGTTCCCAACAATTCCTACACCGAATTTCTGCTCTACACTACGCCTAACGGCAAGGTTAAGGTTGAAATATTTTTGCATAACGAAACCGTATGGCTTAGCCAGGCAAAGATAGCTGAGTTGTTCGATGTAGAAAGAAGTGTCATTACAAAGCACCTGCGTAACATATACGATAGCAAGGAGTTACGGAGATCGGCAACTTGTGCAAAAATTGCACAAGTTCAAACCGAAGGTGGCAGGCAGATTACACGAAACATAGAGTTTTATAATCTTGACGCAATAATTTCTGTCGGTTACCGGGTCAATTCCACAAGGGCAACACATTTTCGTATCTGGGCAACGGAGCGCCTTAAAGAATACATCATCAAGGGTTTTACCATGGATGATGAACGGCTTAAAAACCCGAACAACATTTTTGGCAAAGACTACTTCGAAGAACAACTTGCCCGTATACGGGATATACGCTCAAGCGAGCGCCGTTTTTACCAGAAAATCACCGACATATACGCACAGTGCAGCGCTGATTACGATCCTGATAGCGAAACTACAGACCGCTTTTTTGCCACGGTGCAGAATAAAATGCACTGGGCAATTTCGCGCCAAACTGCCGCGGAAATTATTTACAGCAGGGCAAGCAGTGAAAAACAGAATATGGGCCTTTCCACATGGAAAAACGCTCCGAAAGGTCAGATACGAAAAGCCGATGTGAGTATTGCCAAGAACTACCTGAACGAAAAAGAACTGGAAGGCCTAAACCGTATTATTACCATGTATCTGGATTACGCCGAAATGCAGGCCAATGACCGCAAGGTAATGTTTATGAAAGATTGGGTTGAAAAACTCGATGCGTTCCTAAAATTCAACGAAAAAGAAATTTTGGATAATCCGGGCAAAGTGAGCGTCGAAATAGCCAAGTCATTCGCCGAAGGCGAGTACGAAAAATACCGGGTTATTCAAGACCGTTTGCTCGAAAGCGATTTTGACAAGGCCGTAAAACAATTTCCCACTGTCAAGACAATGGCAAGTGAATGGTAGTATGTCTGGTCCGTGTTCGAGAATTTACGAAGAAACTTTCCTGTTGAATGTTCGTACCTGTTTTTAGCAAAGCCTGAAAAAGCGGACATGCTTGCGCCCCACCCTGCAAGCAAAAAGCCGGTAAAAAGGACACAGACAGCGATTATGCGGCAGTATTTGAGGTTTGGCATTGTATGACCGGGTAAAACATAACAAAGGCGACAATTGTGTGGCAATAGTGATACAATAGTAACGGGAATATTGACAGAGCAGGCATGGAATAGGTACATTTATTGTATTCGCTTTGCATGCCGTAGAAGATAGGGGGATGTTCGTATTTATGCCCCGGAAGGTATACAAAATGTTCATCGATACAATAGTTGGGATGCAATAAGCCGGAATGAATGGAATTCATAGGTTTGCGCCGAAGACAATAAAAATTATTAAAAACATTGCACGCAAGAGAATATCAGCCGCCAACATGGCGGTAATTTAAGGACAAATATGAAAAAAATGAAGATATCCTTAATACTTTTAGGGCATGCGAACAATTTATTTAATGTAAATAAAATCAAAAAGTGGAAATTAAAAATATTCGAAATAACTAATATTCAAACGATTGAACATTTACCGGAATGTAAAGTTGATGATGATTATTTGGATCAGAAATTTGAAAAGGATCAACTTTCAAATCTCATAACATGCCCTTCTGAGTCTGATTTAGCAATGGGAATAATGGCATATAGGTTCATAGACAATTTCTACATGCACCGAATTGGATCAAATTGCGTTGTAGTTTCCTTACATGGAATTACCGACTTATTGTCCAGAGAATTTATTTCTGCGGATAACTTTATTTTAAAGCAAATTTATGAAGCATCCGCAATTAAGCGTTTATTTAAAATTATTTCTACCGACGATGTTTATTCGCTTGTACACAGGGATACAAGAGGGTGCCTTTTTGATTTAAATGGTGATAAGCAAGATATAATTTATAACACGGAAAAACCGATTTTATGCAACTCTTGTAAAGCAGAATTTAAAACCAGACAAATTGAAGAGGATGTTATATCCGTATTTGAAAGTGAATTGAAAAAAATATGTAAACCAAAAATATTGCAAATTGAACTTTTTATTAAAAAGTATCCATTATTTTCAATTTTAACAACCGGAATAATTGCAATAGCATTAAATCTGATAGCCAGTGCATTATGGGATTTTATTAAAATATTGACTAAATAGTAACGGTCATTAAAACGAATGCCTGTTTTAAAAAGGTGGCAGCATGAGTAATTTAAAAGCAAAAGAATACGTTTCATTTGAAGCAATCAAACATGTTTCGGATGATGGCGCTGAATTCTGGTATGCCAGGGAGCTTGCGCCTGTACTTGAATATGTACAATGGCGGAATTTTGCAAAAGTTTTAGACAGGGCTATGCTTGCCTGTAAGAATAGTGGATATGCGCTTCAAGACCATTTTGCTGAGGTCAGCAAAATCGTAGAAGCGGGTGCTACTTCAAAACCCATTGCTGATTTTAAACTCACCCGTTATGCTTGTTATTTAATCGTTCAGAATGGAGACCCACGGAAAGAGGTCATTGCCTTAGGTCAAACATATTTTGCAATTCAAACAAGACGACAGGAAGTCGCCGACTACTTTAATCAGCTTGATGAAGACAACAAACGACTGGTCATTAGGGGTGATATCAAGCAATGGAACCAGATGCTTGCCGAATCCGCCCATAATGCAGGTGTCATCAGCAATGAAGAGTATGCGACTTTTCAGAATGCCGGTTATATGGGACTGTATGGCGGATTGAAGGTCGAAGATATTCATAAAAAGAAGGGGCTGAAGAAACAGGACAGGATTCTTGATTATATGAGTAGTACGGAATTAATTGCCAATTTGTTTAGAATATCCCAGACTGATGATAAATTAAAAAAAGATAAGGCGGCAACCGCTGATGCCGCTAATGAAATCCACTTTATCGTTGGGAAAGAAGTACGAGGAACGATTGAGCGAGTGGGTGGTACAATGCCGGAAGATTTACCTGTTCCAAGTAAAAATATCAGTGAAGTTGAACGAGAACAGTTAAAAAAGCTTAAAAAAACTCCGAATAAATTAATGCTGGATGAATAAAAATTCGGTGCAAGAAAAAACGGCGCAAACAAGAATTTGAAACATGGTGGCATTCCAGCTAAATGCACCCAACAGCCGCGTTACGTTCGCGCGAAACGCGCACATGGCCAGCGTCTGAATAAAACGTGTCGCAAATTTCCGTCACGTTTTCTAACGCTGGCCACGTCGTAACACGGCACACGTTTGCAATTACCGGGTAGCTGAAAGAAATACCAGACTCGCGCGCAGAATAAAATATGGAAAAGCTAAACCACCAACTTTAAGGCCACAGGAAAGGAGGAAGCCCTCAATTGTTATATTTTCTTACAGAAAATAGACCCGTAGACCAATAATTTTAATCCTGAAACTGAAAGGAACTACTGTGAAACAAGCGATTATAGCTCTATTCGTATCGACCTTCTTCTGCATTTCATTTGCAGACCCCAACACCGATTTGGTATCAGCCTGCAAACAGGGTAATTTGGAAGCCGTTAAAAAAACAATTGATGCTGGTGCTGATGTAAATAAGATTGGCGCAGATGGTAATTCTCCTATAGCATCTGCTTTTTTCTGGCCTGAAATCGTCCAGTTACTTCTCGATAAAGGAGCCGATCCTAACGGAGGGAATTATCCAGCTCTGATATCAGCATGCAATTCATATTCCGTAAATGTTGTTGAAATGCTGCTACAGAAAGGCGCTGATCCCAATAAGCCTGGCAAGGTTGATCCGGGGACTACCTTCAGGACACTCATAGCTGCTGAAAAAGCGAAAGGTAAAAAAGCCAACGAAGCAGCAATAAAAGCATGGGAAGGCGCGCTTGCAAATTCTAAACCGAGCGAAGTAACAGCTATTCAGGTAACTGTGCAGCAGACCAATTGTGTGCCCTGTCTGCAAAAAATTCTTGAAAAAGGAGCCAAAATCCAAAGCTCATCCGCCGACAATTCGAATCTTGCGCACAATTTTGCCGCTTTTTCAATGACTGCGGAGGAAAGGAAAGCACAATATAAAAATGGTAAACCGGCAATGGAATCCTTTGGATTGAAAGTACCAGATTGGTATGCTGACTTACCTGCTACTGCTAACGGTACACCGGCGCAAATGTTTGAATTATTGAAAAACGCCAATGTAGATATCAACCAGAAGAATGCATCTGACTATACACCGCTTTTAGTTGCTCTTGTTTCCGGCAAGCTGGATGCGGCAAAAGCGATTGTCGCAGCCGGAGCTGATGTCAACCACCTGACCAAGGACAAAAAGTCGGCACTTTCGCTGGCTGCAAAAAGAGGGGACTTAGCATTAGTTAATCTTCTTATTGAGCGTGGTGCCGATGTGACCCATGAAACCTGGGATCTGGATAATACAACTGGACAGTATGCAAAGGGCTTTACCGCACTTTCATACGCTGTAATATACAATCATCTTGAGGTCGCAAAGGCATTATTAGCCGCTGGCTGCAAGGAGACTGAAGGTATCAGCGGCTATTTCGTTGCTCCCAATGGCTGTGCATATGACCTTTCAAAGAAATCTTCCATATATTTTGCAATCGAGAATAATAATATGGAAATGGTCAAAATGCTTGCCGATGCAAATAATTTCTGGATGAATCATCAAATGGAAATGAAAGCTCGAACTGGGAAAATGGGTAAAGGTTCGGCAGAAAAAGGGGCATGTCTTATGGCTGGCGGCAAGTTTTCCCCTTCGAAATATGCAAAGGAACTCGGATTTAAAGAAATTCAGAAATATCTTGAAAGCAAGGGTAAATAGTTGTTCGTCTTAGCCTATGCGCGAATCATTTTATTTGATGAGCGCATAGGTTTCATATCCATGCGAAGCACGGTTTCCAGAAGAATATGATTTTTTTCGATACCGTTTTACCAAAATACAATAAAATACGGATGCGCGCGAGAAGAAAGCGAAGACAGCTACCCGGCAACAGACAAACAACAGCCCCATGCTGGGCGGTCAAAGCCCCGCCCCAAATTGCCGCTTGGACTAGGGGTAGGCAGAAGTATCGTTCTATCAAGCTCCGTAGACTCCGCTTGATAGCCCAATACTTCTGCAATGTTATAGGCGGCAACTTCAGCATGGCGCAACCCGTAAGCAGAACAGCTTTTTCCTAACAACCCCATAAAATACCTGCAAAAGTGAAATTCGTTTTTTTCTACATGTGACAGGGTTTGTCATATTTTTCTGTTATATTTAACTTAGATCCTCAAGAATCAAAACAAAATCAATAGGCAAACAAAGGTATGGACACCGTTTTTATTTTGCCTCCATGAATGTGGAATATTTGCTGTGGTTAAAGGTATTTTTCAAACAGGAGATGTAGTTGCATGTTTAACATCAATGACTTACAGGACAAACTAAAAAAAGCTATAGCTTTCTACTGGCAAACTCGGGCAGCTCAAGGGAAAAAACAGAAAGAACAAGGGGCCAGCGATCAGGGAGCTCGTAGCGCTGTGACCGGTGGCGCTCAGATGGATGGTATAATTCATCTTTTATCTGACATTATTCTGGAAGCAGGTATTCCAAAAGCCAATATATATTCCAACCATTCCCTTCAGCTGCCAGGTTTTTTTCGTCCTACTAAAGAGTGGGATCTGCTTGTGGTGAAAAATGGTCAACGCCTGCTTGCTCTTGAAGCAAAATCCCAGGTAGGACCATCTTTTGGCAACAATTTTAACAACCGAACCGAAGAAGCCATGGGCAGCGCTCTTGATCTTTGGACCGCATATCGGGAAGGCGCGTTCAATGCAACCATAAAACCCTGGCTCGGATATTTTTTCATGCTCGAAGACTGTGAACGCTCCAACAGCTTGGTTAAAGTTCAGGAGCCACATTTCAAGGTGTTTCCGGAATTCGGTGGCGCATCATACGCGAAACGGTACGAACTTTTTTGCAGAAAACTCGTCCGTGAGAGACACTATTCAGTGTCATCGTTTATTCTTTCATCAAAAACCAACGGAATAAACGGTGAATTTGCAGAGCCAGCTTCTGATTTAAGTTTTGAAATGTTTGTCCGGTCAATGATTGGCCAGTTGACCGCGTTCGGAGAAGCATAACATATTGAATTCATTCTTATGCAAAGAAAGCCCGGCGGATACCGGCAACCTACGGAAATGCAGAGAAAATTAAGCATGATTCCAAAGGACAAATTTGACCTGTGGTTCAGCCAAATCTGGAACATTACAGGTGAATCAACGAGAAACCATCCTGCGCCATATCCATTAGCGCTTGACGATCGTTTGGTGAGAATGTTCTCTTTTGTCTAGTGATTCAATGAAAATGGTATATTTTATAAAAAACGGCTATTTTTACGTAAAAATTGTATATTAGATGCAAGAATACAAGGGAAACCTGTAACCTGCAGTGGGACGTCCAAGATTGTTATGAAGATACCTGTGAAAACGGCCACATCCCTTTTATTTGTGGTTATCTTCCTTATTTGTTCCTGCGCACACAAAGGCGCTCCAGGCGGCGGGCCCGAGGACAAGACCAGCCCTGTTGTTATTTCCGCAACACCCGCCATGGGAGCGCTGCTGGTACCAACCGATGCCCGGGCTGAAATAACTCTCAGCGAATGGATTAATCCGCAGAATCTCAAACGGTCTGTGTTTATTTCACCAGCCCTTCCTTCCATGAACATTGAGGCCAATGGCCCAAAAATCACCATTATTTCGCGTGGTAAGCTTCTCGACAGCACCACCTATGTCATTACATTGGGAACCGATATTCCCGACTATCGCGGCAACAAACTCGCCTCGGCTTACACGCTCTCCTTTTCAACAGGGCCTTTTATCGACAGCTGCTCTATCAGAGGAGCGCTTTATGGCCAGGATGGAAAACGGATAACCCAGGGATTCACCATAGGCGCGTTTCTCGGCAATGATACGGCTGAAGCAAATCCGGTCACAACTATTCCAACGTATATCAGCCAGGTAGGCAGCGATGGATTGTTTGAACTGCAGAACATGAAGCCCGGGACCTACCGTGTTTTTGCTTTTTCCGATTTTAACCAGAACAGGAAATTTGAGCCAGGCAGGGAAAAACTTGCCATTGGCGACCCGGCCATTACGCTCTCAACCGCTAATCCCAAATACGAAGGATTGGTGCTCGTGCCAACCACTATGGATACCGCGGGTTTGGCACTCACACGCGCATCATCCAGGCCAGGCAACATGCTTTTAGTCACTTTTTCAAAGCCAGTCAGAGATTCGCTTGCCTTTAATCCTAACAATTATATTATTCAAGTGAAGGATTCTACCCAACAGAAAGAACCGCTGAAGATAGAGTCAGTGCTTACGTATCCCCTTGATTCAGCCGCTGTCTGCATCCTGACGTCTCAGCCCAAAAGCGGGATCAAATACCGGATTGCTGCTCGTGCTCTTATTGCCAGTGACGGTACGCTGCTCGATTCAGCCAGGGCTGCTGCTGATTTTATCGGCAATGGCAGGGCCGATACCACTGGCCCGCACCTGGCCTCGGTTTTTCCAGACCAGCGCATTGCACGGTTTTTTCCCGGCGATACCGTACGGATTGTATTCGACGAACCTGTGCAGGAACCAGGGTTGCGCACAGGGTTTACTTTGAACCGGATGATGGTGACGGCCGATACCGTGGATAGTGCTGTGACGCGGGACACAACATACACTCCTGTCAGCGGTAGTGTGTTGCAGGCAGGGCCTTTTATTTTCACCTTTCTGCCCGATTCCCTGGCGCCTGGTAGCAAGTATCAGTGGACAATTGACCCCCAGAGTCTGTTGGACCGGCACAATAATGCCTCGTCTGATTCCATACTGAGAGGGGTGTTCACTGTTTTTGGCGATGATGACAATGGGTCTCTGTCCGGCACAGTGAAGGCTGCGGACCCTTCCCGATGCCGCGTCGCGGTTTTTTCAATGCAGGGGAAAAAAGAAGTTGAATTTAGTCCAGAAAAAAACGGATATTTTTTACAAACACGCGTTCCTGAAGGATCGTACCGGATTTTCGCCTACCAGGACAAAAACGGAAACCGGAAATACGACGTCGGGTCGCTACGCTGCCTGTCGTGTGCCGAACAGCTGGTCGTGGGCGCCGATTCAGTGTATGTGCGCAAACAATGGGCCGTTGAGGGAATAGAGATCACGGTTCCCTAGAAGGAGGACACTATATGGAAAATGGAGAGCTGAAAATCGCAGCCAAGAACGTGGGTGAATTCACGGTCTATGTGCTTTCTGGAGAACTGGTCGTGTCGACTATTCTTGAATTGAAGAACCTTTTTCTCAACGATCTCAAATACGGCCGTATTTATGCTGCCTGCGACCTCAAAGGGGTCACCTTCATCGATTCTGCTGGCGTGGGACTTATTTCCAATATGAACAAGAAGGTTAACGCTGAAAAAGGCCATTTCGTGCTTTTTAACGTGCCGCCGCCCATCAAGGAAAGCCTGGACAAGACCGGTCTGTCGGAAATAATCTCCATTGTCAAGAACGAGAAGGAATTCTCGGATAACTTCATCCTGTAACCAGCCGCATTTCATGTTCATCACCTTCGAAGGCATCGACGGTTGCGGCAAGAGCACGCAACTGGCCCTTTTTGCGCATTATCTGAGAAAAAAGGGGTGTGCAATAACTGTCACGCGCGAGCCAGGCGGAACGCGTGTTGCGGAGAAGATCAGGAACATAATACTCGATGCGAAGAATGCACACCTGAGCCCCATGGCCGAACTCATGCTCTACTGCGCAGCGCGCGCGCAGCACGTTGCCCAGATCATCAGGCCCGCTTTGCACAAGGGACGAATTGTGCTTTCAGACCGCTTTTCAGACTCCACGCTGGCGTATCAGGGCGGCGGCAGGGGTCTGCTAAAAACAAAAATTGAAACTCTGAACAATGCGGCGTGCGATGGTGTAAAGCCAGACCTTACAATGCTCTTCGATATTCCCGCAACAGAGGCATTTAGAAGAATGCGGGCCTCGGGCCGGCGGCCCGACCGCATGGAAAAAGAAGGGGTCGCTTTTCTCGAAAAGGCGCGCAGGGCGTATCTGCGGCTGGCAAAGAAAGAACCCCGGCGCATCAAAGTACTCGACGGCACCCGGAGTATCAATGCACTGGCACAGGCGGTCGCCGCCATATTTGATAGCCAGCGAATGTCCTGACCGGGTCGCTATGCTTCCCCGCTTTTCACGCATTTAATTATTTTAAACGTATCTATGAGACTCTCCGTGGCCGCAAAGGGCGCACAGGCTGTAATCAGACGAGTACTGCGTCGGGACGGCCGGTTTTTTGTCCTTGTTTCCGTGGCTGATCAGGTATTGGCCATTGTGCATTTGGGTAAAATAGCGAAAAAATATCTAGTGTCCACTGCCAGGGCCGGTGTGGGCGCGCGAAAGAACTCGGGTAAAACTCCGCCTGGACTGCATCGAATTAAAGAAAAAATAGGCGCCCGCGCTTTTCCCGGGGCCGTGTTCAAGGACCGAATCAATACAGGGGAGGTTTGGGACGGTTCCAGCCAGTTCGGCGATTTGATACTCAGCCGCATCATCCGCCTTGAAGGCATGGAAAAAGGGGTCAATAAAGGCGGGACAGTGGACACATTTTCACGATATATTTATATTCATGGGACAAACCATGAAAGTACTATTGGAAAACCCACGTCACAGGGATGCATTACCATGCGGAACAAAGACATTATGGACCTTTTCAAACGAGTGAAGAAAGGGGACCTGGTTGCCATTACCTGATCTTATAGAATCACGCTATCATTATGTGGGCATTGCCGGCAGCGGCATGAGCGCGCTCGCGCAGTTCCAGGCAATGGCTGGCGGCGTTGTGTCGGGCTCGGACCGGGGCCTTGATGCTGGG
>C687J26860_1001225_pt1 | contig 11484 bp, 8 predicted proteins | sample RifOxyC2_FD_26860 | JGI IMG/M metagenome (IMG submission 26860)
GGCGGGTTTTAAAAAAATGGGAGCTGAAACAAAATTTAAAAATGATAGGTATTACATAAGTACTAAAAATAAAAAATTAAACGGAGCAAAAATATTTTTTAAGACTCCGAGTGTTACGGCCACAGAAACTTTTATTATGGCGGGAGTTTTGGCGAAGGGTAAAACCATATTAAAAAATGTTGCCCTAGAACCAGAGATAGATAATTTAATAAATTTTTTGGTTTCTTGCGGAGCAAAAATAAAAGGCGGGGGGACAACAACAATTGAAATTGTTGGGGGGACACTATTGGAAGCAAAAGGAAAAAAATATATAGCGATGCCTGATCGCATAGAAACGGGAAGTTTTTTAATTTTAGGAGCCTTGTGTGCTAAAGACCTTGAGATAACAAATTGTAATCCTAATGACATAGATATTTTAATTGAAATATTAAAAGATTCTGGCGTTCCGATTAAAGTAGGAAAAACTAGTATAAAAATAGAAAAAAATGACAAAATAAATAATAGCCAATTTAAAGGATCAGGAATAAAGACAAAAGAATATCCAGGTTTCCCAACAGATTTGCAGGCTCCTATGGTTATTTTTCTAACTCAGACAACAGGGGAATCTCTTGTTTTTGAAACAATTTTTGAAGGTCGTTTGAATTTTATTGAAGACATTACTCGCATGGGGGCTGACATCATATTATTGGATCCGCATCGCGCTATTGTGCGTGGGCCGAAAGATTTAAGAGCGAGAGAATTAGAAAGCCCAGATATTAGGGCTGGCTTAGCATTTGTTATTGCAACAATCCTTGCAAAAGGGGAATCGGTAATTAACAACATTTATTTAATCGACAGGGGATATGAAAGAATTGAAGAAAGATTAATAAAAATCGGAGTGGATATAAAACGAATTTCAAGTGAAGAAATTTAATTTTTTGATTAGCAATTCTTTTATACACTTTTAACTTTAAGCTTCTTCCCTTATAATTTACTTTTATGAAGATAGAGACACTACTTCCTTATATAAAACAAGAGCTAGCTTCTGGGCTTGCCAAAGATAAGATCACTGAAGGTCTTGTGAACATCGGAGGATGGGCTATTGCTGATGTTAAAAAAGCCTTTAGTGTAATTGAAGGTTCTGAAAAAACTCAAGAAGTTTCCATATCAGAACCAGTGCAGGAAATAAGAAGTGAATCACATTCTGTAGAAAAAAATGAANCTGCCTCAATCGAAGACCCTTTTAGAGAATCAATTTCAGAACCTGTGCAGGAAGTAAGAAGTGAACCACGTCTGGCAGAAAACAACGAGGCTGTTTACGCAGAAGATCCCTTCAGAGAATCACTCTCAGAATCTGCGCAAGAAATGAAAGAGAACCAAAAGCCAGTAATTGAAGCACACCAATCTACCATAAATAATGGATATGATTCTTTTGACGGTTTTTCAAACAAAGCACTGGAGGCTTCGACACCAGAGCCTATTCAAAAAGTACCAGAGGCTTTGGCATATGAACCTGCTCAAGAAAGCTCCATTAAGCCACTTCCTGTAGAAAACAAAAAATTTTTTTCCACGGAAAACCCTTTTGAAAAACTAGCCGCAGAATCGTCACAGGTAAAAACAAATGATTCTCAATCGACAGCGACTAATTGGGCTAGTTCTGGTGTAGGTCTAGTAAAAGAATCGGCTTCTTCACAAAGATTGCCTGAAACAGCTTTTCCTATATTGTCTTCAAAAAGAGATGGCACACTTGAAAAGCAAACAAGGGTGAAGGAATCACCAAAATCAAAAATTTTTGTGATTTTTGTTGTTTTCTTATTCTCATTGTTTGTTTTAATTGGTAGCACATATGCTTATTTTTCTTTTTTTGAAAAATTAACATTAGATGAAATGGTTACGAAGATAATGGAAAATCTCCAAATTGTTCCTCCTCAAGAAGAGGCAGAATATGTTCCCCCAGAAAATTATTATGACAGCCAGATTGATGTTGTTGAAATTCCCGAAGAGGGAATTCCTTCAGGTGATATCCCTGAGGGAGGAACAGAGGAAACCCCAGATATATTAGAAGAAGTGGTATTTGTTGTTCCAACTGATTGTGGTTACGATTATTCCTGTTTTAAAGAAAAGTTTTTTCAATGTGAAGCAGGGACAAAATATGCAAGCAAAAATACACAGGGTGTGAAAAAACAAGATTTTGAGATCCTTTCATATGAAGGAGGTAAGTGTTCCGTGGCAACTAGTTTGTTCTGGGCGACAGATGTACCTCCAGATGCTTTAGGCAAAACCATGGTTTGTCTTATTGATAACTCTAAAGATTTTGGAAAGGCTTATCTTGACTCAATAAAGAGTGCAAATTGTAGTGGGGAGCTTTATGATGTCATAAAAAGTTTAGTTCCGTAGATACTGAGCTAACTAAAAGAAGTTTTATCTAAGAGCTATTTGGGGTGTTTGTTATAACAAAATTCTTGCAAAAGAGCGGTTAATCATAGATAATGTAGACTTAGTCTAGAATAGAATAAAAGAATTTCCTTAGAAATTTCTTAATTTTAAGTTCTTGTCAGCATTTTTCATTTTTAGATTTTAATTTTATATTTTTAATATGGGCTTATTTACAAAAAAACTTGGGATAGATTTGGGGACAGCAAACATTTTAGTGTATGTTCCTGGGAGAGGTATCGTTTTGAACGAACCTTCTGTTGTGGCTGTTTCCGAACAGGATAATAAAATATTAGCTGTGGGTCTTGAAGCTAAAAGTATGATAGGGAAGACCCCTGATAGTATTATTGCTTATCGTCCTATGAAAGATGGAGTTATTGCTGATTATAGAGTAACAGAAGCGATGCTCAGATACTATATTGGAAAAGCTTTGGGAAAATTTAATATTTTTAAACCAGATGTTCTAGTTTCTGTTCCTGCTGGAGTAACTTCAACAGAAAGAAGAGCGGTAATAGAGGCGGCAATGAAAGCTGGGGCTAAAAGAGCTTTTGTTGTGAAGGAGCCTATTTTAGCGGCCATAGGAGCTGGTATTTTGATTGAAGAGGCTAATGGTCATATGATTGTTGACATTGGTGGGGGAACCACAGACGTGGCTGTTATTTCTCTTGGGGGGATAGTTGCTTCTACATCGGTAAAATGTGCCGGGGATAAAATTGATCATGCTATTGTTGATTATATAAAAAAGACATTTAATTTAGCCATAGGGGACAAAACCGCTGAAGACATAAAAATAAAAATAGGCTCTGCCATTCCAGTAAAAGAAAAAGGAGAATTAAAATTAGTAATAAAGGGTAGAGACTTTGTTTCTGGCCTTCCTCGCTCAATAGAGATTGGAACAAACGAAGTGGTAAAAGCTTTGAGCAAAGAGTTGATCGAAATAATAAAAGCTATAAAAAATGTTTTGCATGATACTCCGCCAGAATTGGCCGCTGATATTATTGATCAGGGAATTACTATGACAGGAGGTTCTTCTCAATTGAGAAATTTAACTGACTTAGTTAAGCAAAAAACTGGGGTGAGAGCTTATTTAGCAGAGGACCCGTTGTATTGTGTGGCGAAGGGGACGGGGATTGCGTTGGAGCATCTCGATACTTACAAAAAATCCATAATCTCAAAAAAGTAATCCAAATTTAGCGCTGAACTTTGTCGGTATCGGGAAAATTTCTTTCGCCGTATTGTAATACGTCTCAAAAAATTTTTCCTCACCTCCTCGTTCAGCATCTAAATTTGGATTCTTTTTATTTTTACTCCTCAACATATTTTGTTTCTTGCGTGAAATAAGAAAACCCGCCATAGCGAGGTCTTCTCGTCAGGCGGGCGGGTGGCTGTTTGGTATTAAGTCAACAACCATTCTTCAAAATTTAGAGTAAATTTGTAACAATAGGTGTTAATAAGATGTCCAAAGGTTGGACTACTCTTTTTCTGGTCTCCTAGCGCCATTAATTCTTTATTAGAAACACTTAGAATTTTGGCACCTTTTCCTTCAAGGATATCTGCCTCTTGGTGCGACATCGGCCTTTGGAAAAAAAATGCTATTTCATCTTCTTTAACATCCATACAAAAAACCCAATGGCTACTGCCCCCTGTTCCTTTTTGTACTAGGTAACCTTTTTTTGTGACATCTTTTGACATCCTTGATTGAGAGAATTGCATTGTGCACAAATGACCCTTAAATTTCTTTAAATTTTTCAAAAGAACCTCCTATTTCCTTAATTAAGTAGCAAAAGATTTTTAGAAATCTCTAAGGTAACTATACATACTTAGGTTATAAAAGTAAATGAAATATTTGTTTTATGAAAGTTATGTTAATATTTGAATAATGCAGGAACTTATAAATCAAAAAGAAAACCTTCACCACGCTTATTTGTTTGAAGGGAACCACGAAGAAATCTTTTTGGGGATTGTTGATTTTTTGGAAAAAGAATTAAATTTTTTAACTCAAAATAATCCTGATTTTTGGCAAGGGGATTTTGACACTTTTGGAATTGATGAAGGGAGAAAGATAAATGACTTACAAAATAAAAAGTCTTTTGCAGGCGGAAAACAGATTTTCATAATTAAAACTAATTTTATAACTCGCGAAGCTCAAAATTCACTTTTAAAAATGTTTGAAGAACCCACCCAAGGCACTCACTTTTTTCTGATAATGAATTCTTTCGAGGCTTTACTCCCAACTTTAAAATCCCGTTTGATGATAATAAAAAAAGGGCTGTCCGACAGCCCTAATAATGAAGAGGTTGAGGAATTTTTGAAAATGACGGTGGGGGAGAGGTTAAAGTTTGTTTCCAAATTTTTCGGTGATACCAGTAAAAAAATACCAGCAGATAAAGGCGGGGCAATCGCTTTTTTAAATAGATTAGAAAAAACTTTACACGAGAAATCAGATATAAAAAACTTAACAAAGAAACAGATTTTTGCTTTTGAAGAAATAATAAAATGTAGAAGTTATTTAAACGACAGATCTCCTTCTGTGAAAATGTTATTGGAACACTTGGTATTAATTGTTTCCAGATAATCTTTGCTTTTTTGACTATTTTATGTAATTATCTTTCACGGTAGGTTTCGCTCACCTACTAGTACTCCTTTTCCTTTCTTGGCTAATGAGTGGGCGAGAGTCATTTTGATATGTGGACTGGTTTTGTGTTGTGGGCGACCGACTCACATGTTAGGAAGGGTCTTGTTGGGATAGCTATACCTTCTCAATTAAAAGACACCAACTCGTCTCTCCCCCCGCTGTATTTTATGCGGGGGGATTTTTTATTATTTGATAAATCGCTTTTCTTTTTTAGACAGCATGATAGAATATTCAACGGTGAGTTCTTTTTTTAGAGGTTTGGCACGACCTTATGAGCTTACCAACTCCTTTTCTTTCCTTTTTGTACCCCCCGTCTTGGTCTAGACGGGGGCTCTTTTTTTATAGATTTTTAACTTTCAACTTTTAACTTTATACTTTATACTAGTATTTATGAATTCTAACGAGATAAGACAAAGATTTTTAAAGTTTTTTGAGAAAAGGGAACACTCTATCATTCCCTCAGCTTCTTTAGTCCCCGAGAACGACCCTTCGGTGCTTTTTAATACTGCCGGTATGCAACCTCTCGTTCCTTATCTTTTAGGAGAAAAACACCCCTCTGGGGAAAAAATTGTTGGTGTTCAAAAATGTGTTAGGACTACTGATATTGATGAAGTGGGGGACAATACTCACTTAACTTTTTTTGAAATGCTTGGGAACTGGAGCCTTGGGGATTACTTTAAAGAAGAAGCTATTAATTGGTCTTATGAATTTTTAACTAACAAAGAAGAGGGTCTCGGTCTTGATCCAAGTAGGCTTTATGTAACTGTTTTTGAAGGCAATAACGATGCCCCTCGCGACGAGGAGTCATTTGAAATTTGGAAAGCTATTTTTGAAAAAGCTGGTTTTGACCCAGAAAAAAGAATTTTCTTTATGTCGGCAAAGAGCAACTGGTGGAGCCCTGGGGAAAATGGTCCGTGTGGTCCTGATTCAGAAATGTTTTATGATGTAACAGGAGAATTGACCAACGGAATGACCAAAGAAGAATTTATCCAAGCTGACGATGAACAAAAAATTGTTGAGATTTGGAATGACGTTTTTATGGAATACGAAAAGAAAGATGGAAAGGTAATAGGGAAGTTGGTTCAAAGAAATGTCGACACAGGAGCTGGGTTGGAAAGGTTGACCGTTATGATGCAAGGGAAGGATAATGTTTATGAGACAGATTTGTTTGAAAGCCTTATGGCTAAAATAAAAGAGTTATCAAGTGTTGATAATTTAAAATCACGAAGAATTATTGCTGATCATATCCGTTCCGCTGTTTTTTTAATTTCTGATGGGGTTGTTCCTTCAAATACAGATGCTGGATATATATTAAGAAGAATTATTAGAAGAGCGGCGAGACATCTACATTTGTTAAATNTCGAAGAGGGAAGTTTAATCAACCTGGTGAATATGGTGATTGAACAGTACGGTGATATTTATAAAAATATAAAAGAAAAGTCGGAGCAAATTAAAGAAGAAATTAAAAAAGAAGAAGAGAAGTTTAAAAAAACTTTGGGACAAGGCCTAAAACAGTTTGAAAAAATTTCTGGGGATATTTCAGGAAAGGATGCTTTTGTTTTATTTTCAACCTATGGTTTCCCAATAGAGATGACCCAGGAAATCGCTCAAGAAAAAAAGTTAGCCGTTGATATTGTTGGTTTTGAAGAGGAAATGAAAAAGCACCAAGAATTATCTCAGACCGCTTCTGCTGGAAAATTTAAAGGAGGTCTTGGTGGAGACGACGAAAACTCTACCAAGCTACATACGGCCACTCACATGCTTTTAGCGGCTTTAAGAGAGGTTTTTGGGCCTGATGTATACCAAAAAGGCAGTAATATCACCCCGGAGAGATTGCGCTTTGATTTTAATTATCCAGAAAAAATGACCCCAGAACAGCTGAAACAAGTCGAAGATATAGTTAATCAAAAAATTCAAGAAAGTATTTCTGTGGAGATGAAAGAGATGGCGAAAGAAGAGGCGTTGAAAGTTTCAAAAACTTCTTTCGACCCATCTAAATATGGTGACACCGTTAAGGTTTATTCAATCGGAGATTTTAGTATCGAACTTTGTGGTGGTCCTCATGTTGAGAATACTAGTGAGCTCGGATATTTTAAAATAAAAAAAGAAGAAGCTAGTTCTGCAGGGGTGAGGAGAATAAAAGCAGTGTTGGAATAGGGGAGAGGGTTTAGGGGTATGGGGGATAGAATTAATTCAGCTTAAGGACTTGACAAATATTTTAAACTGTGTATACTTATAGCAGAAGATTATATTTTGTCTTGGTTTGGGGATATTATATGATATTATCTCGAAACCAGGGCAGAACATATTGCTCTGGGAGCGTCGCTCTTTGGAAGAATAATGAAGTGAAGTTTTATGTAGTAAAGGAGTAGTAAAACTACTAAAAGGTTTTTCTTAGCATGTCGGGAAATTGGTGCTGAGAAAGGATACCTGTCTTTCCTCGGTTTACTCGAATTGTCTTTTTCGCGGGTAAGCTTGTATTAGTTGAAAAAAAGACTCAGTCTGGGGGAGAAAATTAACCGTCTCCCAAGTATCCTCCGGATGAAAATTGACAGGAGACAGGTCGTTGCACCGTGTTTTTAATTAATCCCTGGGATTATGTTAGGGAACGATGTAACGTTAAAAAGAAAAAAGATCCAAATGAAGTCGAAGTGTCCTCGAATGGTTCGCTACCAATATCGAGAGACAAAGGGCCATCTTTCGTATCCCGAAATTGATGGCCTTTTTATTTTCCATATCCAACAGTAGAGAGGAATCCACAATAACACTAAAATCTCCACAACTGTGGAGATTTTAGTGTTATTGTGGATTTAGAAATTAGATATTAGAAATTAGAAACTTAAATAATTTCCTCAAAAATTATTTACTGGATGAATCCTTTTTTCTTTAAGTATCTAGGAAGTAAATCAATTTTTATGACATCTTGATAAGCTCCCACTACATCTCTAAAAATAACTTCATTATCAAGAGCTTCTTTTTGTCCTAAAATAAGGATGAAAGGAGTTTTATTTTTTTTAGCTTCATCAAATTGATCGCTTAATTTTTCTCTATGAAGACTTTGTTTTATTAATATTCTATGCTGTCTAAGAGTATCGATTATTTCAAAGCTTTTTAATTTTGCAATAAAACCAAATTGAATTAAAAATATTTGAGATTCATTTATTCTGTTTGACTCAGCTTTAATATTGCTATTTTTCTTAAATTGCATAGACATACCTACCGCGACCAAGTTTCTTTTATTTGCAATTTTGTTTACCGCTTCGTCGTATCTTCCACCCCTTGCCAACAAAGTTTCTCCTATTGTTGAATCATTTTCTTCCATTCTTATCTCAAATATCGTCTTAGAATAATGGTTGTCATGGCTTATCAAATTATCCTTTATTCTGTAATCAATTCTCATTTCATCTAAATATTCCAGTACCTCTCTAAAATGGTTTTGGCTGTCTTCAGAAAGGAAGTTTATAGGCTTAGGGGCATTGGAAATAACCGCTGTACATTTTTCGTGTTCACAACTGAGAATATTGAAATTTTTTCTATTGATAGCTTTTTTGCATCTAGCTTCCAAATCACTAAAATTTTTATTGCAATAGGTTGAAAATTCATCCAAGAACTTAGATATTGATTGTTTGTCACCAATACTATTTATATTTACAAATATATTTTTGTAACCTTCTTCCTTTAAGATTCTTACTGCGGTATTTATGAGCATAGCTTCCGCTACTCCGTTTGAGATACCAATTATATCAAGGCCTAAATTTTTATTGGTCTTTTGTTTTAATTGTTCGCTTTTGTTTACTAAAATGTGTTGATTATAATAAAGCATTACTGGTTCGCTTTGTTTTATATCATGTTTCTTTTTACAATTCTGTATAACCTGGATTTTTTCCTTAGGGTGTAAAAACAAATTCTTACTACTGTTTAAACAGGGGACCTCTGTGTAAGTGAATCCATTATAAATGGCAATTTCGTCCGCTTTCTCCAATCTTTTTTTAGAAATTTCTAGTATCATAATTTAAATTATTAATCTAGTAATCAAAATCTGCTGGGAATAAATCTATCTTATTTATGGGTAATAAACGAACAAACGCTCTCCCAACAATGAATTCTTTATTTAAAGGTCCCCAAAATCTTGAATCAGAACTATTTGTTCTGTTGTCGCCCATCACAAAATACTCTTTATTCCCAAGGGTTCTTTCAATGTTTTGTTCTGTGGGTTTTTTAAGATACACCTCATCAAGTTTCATCCCTTCTGGATAAGATTCATTTTTTATAATGACCTCGTTGTCTTTTATTTTAATAGTTTCGTTAGGAAGACCGATAATTCTTTTAATAAAAAATCTAGAGGGGTCATTTGGGTATTTAAAGACAATTACTTCACCTCTTTGAGGTTCTCCTAATTTATAAGATATCTCGTCTATTATAAGATAATTTCCTGTCTCAAAGTTAGGGCTCATTGATGCTCCACTTACTATAAAGGGTTTTGCGATGTACATCCGAAAAGGTAAGACAATTATAATAGTTATTATTGAAAATTTGAGAACTTCCACGAAAAAATTTTCTCTTTTCTCATTCATTAACAAGTATTATATTTCAAATGAAAATTTAATGCAAAATTTTTTTATGTTTTGTTATTTTTTTTTGGTTTCGTCAATAGCAAAATTTTTTGTGTAAATTATTTTTTTTAAAAAAATTTTATGCGAAATTTATAAAAATTATTTTAAGGTTTTGAACCTTTAAAGGATATCCTTGCTATAATCTAATATATATTTTATAATATTATCGTTCTTTTGTATTAAATAGTTGCCCCTTACTCAGTTTATGGGTGAGGGGAGGAAAGTCCGAACACTCGGTCGCTCCTCACTGCGTTTGAAGCGAAGTAGATAGTCGATAGTTTATAGTTGATAGGAAAAAATTTGCAAGCAAATTTTTTGTTTCTGAAAACTATAGACTATAAACTATTGACTTCGCCCGAGCTTAGCGAGGAGCGACAAGGGTAGCGGGTAACACCCGTCTAGAGTAATCTTAGAGGTGCGAGCAGAGACGCCCAAGACCGAAAGGAAAGGGATTCCTTTTAGGAATAGCTTTTATAGCAATATAGAAGGTGAAACGGCTAAATCCTTACCTGAGTGCAAGACCGTGCCTAGCTATTTATAGCTAGGAGAGTCGCTAGAGGTTGTTGGCAACAACAATCCCAGATAAATAACTATTCATCCGTCTTGGACGGGGGACAGAATTCGGCTTATAGATATAAAAAGACAAAACACCACGGTTTTAACCGTGGTGTTTTGTCTTTTCCACTTAATACTTATCACTTTCTGCTTTATACTGTTGCTATGCGAGTTCAAAAAATAGACAGGCCTTTTTTTGTTATAGTAATCATCTTGATGCTGGTGGGGTTTTTAATTTTCTCCTCTGCTTCTCTTGGGCTATTAACACGAGATGGTATAAATATATCTTCGGCTATATTTGGGCAAATTTTTCTTGGGCTATTTTTGGGTTCAGTATTAATGTTTTTTACTTCAAGAATTGATTACAAAAATTACAAGAAATATTCTTTTTATATTTTTTTAGCCTCCCTAATTCTAACCTCGTTAGTTTTTTCTCCACTAGGCTTCGAACACGGAGGCGCCAAAAGATGGCTTGATCTAGGAATTTTTTCGTTTCAACCTGCTGAGTTTTTAAAGCTTGGTTTCGTTATTTATCTTGCTGCATGGCTTAGTAGTGCTAAAAAGAGAATCCACTCTTTCAAGTTTAGCATTCTACCAACTGTCGCTATGTTGGTTTTTACTGGAGCCATATTGATTATGCAACCAGATATGGGAACTTTTTTAGTAATATTTATTTCTGCTATAAGTATGCTTTTGGTATCTGGGGTGAAGTGGAAACATATTTTCGTCACAATTTTAGGAGCTTTGGGTTTTGCTTCCGTCTTAGTTCTTTTCAAACCCTATATTTGGCAAAGAATTTTAACTTTTTTACAGCCTTCTGCTGATGTTTTGAATTCAGGATATCAGATAAAACAGTCTTTGATTGCTGTTGGTTCGGGTCAAATTTTTGGTAGAGGTTTTGGAAAAAGTATTCAAAAATTTTACTCNTTACCAGAACCTATAGGGGACTCAATTTTTGCTGTGACAGCAGAAGAGTGGGGGTTTGTTGGTTGCGCTTTTTTGGTTGCACTTTTTTTGTTTTTTGCCTATCGCGGTTTTCATATTGCGTCGAAAACTACTGACAATTTCGGTGGACTACTAGCTGTTGGAATTGTTATACTTATAGTATCCCAGTCTTTCATAAATATGGCTTCTATGATTGGGATTTTTCCATTAACAGGAATGCCACTATTATTTGTAAGCCACGGAGGAACAGCCTTGATGTTTACCTTATTGGAGGTTGGGATAGTTTTTAATATTTCAAAGAAGAGTAGCTAATAGCTTGTAGCT
>C687J26860_1001244_pt1 | contig 11361 bp, 9 predicted proteins | sample RifOxyC2_FD_26860 | JGI IMG/M metagenome (IMG submission 26860)
TGGAGTTTCAAGCCAAGTTTAATCACAGAGAAATAGTTAGAAACCCTTTGAATTTATTGACTTATCTACTTAAGCCTTGTTCCAAGTGCTTGACATAACTACTCTTAGTTTATTGACTAATTGTCGGCTTTTTTATACACTGAATGGGCTTATTCGGGGATCGTCCCTCGGCCGTAGACCGTAGGTCCACGACCTACGGGCGAGGCTAATGGTAGGAATAACAATGAAGTAAAAAAGGTTTATAATCGGGGATCGTCTAATGGTAGGACAACAGGTTCTGGTCCTGTTTATTGGGGTTCGAATCCCTATCCCCGAGCCAGATTTTAAATAAAAAGTTATGCAACTACTATCACTCACAATAAAAAATTTTCGTAGTATCGAAATAGAAACTTTTATTGTTAAAAAAATTAGTGATAATTCTTATACTTTTACACTTATTGGGATTAATGAATCCGGTAAGAGTAGTTTTTTAAAGGCAATCTCTTTAATAGATAATGATGATGAAAAAATTGTTTTTCCAAAAGATTATTTTGAAGAATCAGAACCTATAAGTATTTTCCTTGATTATAAATTAGAGCCATTAGATGAAAAAAGATTAAAGGCTATTTTAATAGAGAAAGGTTTTGATAGGGATATTGTTTCAAGAGTAAAAGTTGAAAGAATAAATATTTATGTAACATTTGATCCAGATGAAAATGCAACTAAAAAAAATTTTGATAAAGTTGTATTTAGAGATAAAATTTTTAAAGATTACGTATTACAAGAAGATAAACCAGTTAAAAAAGATCGTTCAGAAACACAAGAGTATCAAGAAGATTTTGATCTTGAAAAATATTTTGAAACTTATTTTCCTCAATACTTTTGGAAAATTTCTCATAGGATTATTTTTTGGAAATCAGATAGCAAACACCTCATCAATGACCAAATTGATTTAAATGTATTTGCCGCTGACCCAGAAAATACTTCTATACCACTTTTGAACTGTTTTGAATTAGCAGGAGTGGGTCAAGATGATATTGCTAAGCAGGTTACAAGAATAAAAACAGACTCGGCTGAAATAAGTAATTTACAAGATAAACTTAGTGATAAAGTGACAGCTCATATAAAAAAAATATGGCCGAGTAACGCTGTTAAAATTAAATTTCAAATAAATAATTCTTTTTTATCTTTTTTGATTGAAGATGAAAAAGTAAGATACAAATCTAAAACAACTGAGCAAAGAAGTGATGGCTTTAAACAGTTTATCTCTTTTTTATTAACTATTTCAGCAGAAAGCGCAACAAACCAACTCACAAACTCAATACTTTTACTTGATGAACCAGAAACCCATTTACATCCACAAGCACAAGAGTATTTAAAAGACGAATTAATTAAAATAACAAAAAATGAAGATAATAATATCGTTTTTTTTGCAACACATTCAAATTATATGATTGACAAATATCATATTGAGAGGTGTTTTCGTGTTTTGAAACACTCAAATAGAAAAACCGGATTAGAAAAAATTGAGCTAGGCGAAACTTCATATTCTGAAGTGAATTATGAAGTTTTTGGTATTCTATCATCTGACTACCATAACGAATTATATGGATATTTGGAAGATGTATATAAGTCTAAAATTGATAGTTTGCCAAAAATTTTACAGTGGCAAAATAAAAAAAGTGGTGCAACAGAAGATGTTTCTTTAGCAACATATATTAGACATTCAATTCATCATCCAGAAAATACATTAAATGTAAAATTTACATTAGAACAATTGCAAGAATCTATAAATGTTTTGAGGAATTTGAAATATGGTAAAAAATAATTAAAAATATATGAGTAATCAATTAGAAATTTTGGAGGTTGTTGATGAAAATGATAATGTAATTGGTCTTGAAACTCGTGAAAAAATTCACAAAGAAGGACTTTTGCATCGGGAAATACATGTTTGGTTTATTACTTCAAAAGGAGAAATTATTTTTCAGCATAGAGCAAAAAATAAAGATACTTACCCAGACAAATTAGATGCTACTATTGGCGGACATGTTGAGCCAAATATGTCTTATGAAGAAACAGCTGTTAAAGAATCTAAAGAAGAAACTGGAATTGACATAAATATTGATAAACTACTTTTTCTTGCTAAAATGCGAAAAAAAAGTTTTGATGAAGTAACTAAGCTTACAAATAATAGCATTCGTAGTCAATATGCTTATCTTTACGAAGGTGCCATTTCAGATTTAAAAATTGAAGAAGGTAAGGCTATTGGTTTTGAAGCTTGGAAAATTGATGATTTACCTGATCTTTCTGAAACCGACAAAAAGAAATTTATAGAATTGATTTTAAAAGAAGAGATGTTGGAGCTTTTTAATAAAGCAAAAAAACAATTACTTTAAATTAAACAAAAATATATGATATCAAAATGTACAAATTGTAAAAAATACATTTACTATTTTCTCGAAGGAGCTTTGGCTCTGGTTATTATCATTGGTTTGACTTTGAAAATGACTACTAAAGAAGACACTTGGTTATGTGAAAATGGTCGGTGGATAAAACATGGTAATCCTAGTGCTGAAATGCCAAAAACTGGCTGTGGGGAACTAAAAGAAGATAAGGTAGTGACTAATTTTCTTGAGTGCGAAGCAGCCGGCTATCCAGTGATGAAATCTTATCCACGTCAATGTCAGGTAAAAGACATGATTTTTGTCGAAGAAGTTGGTATCACTGACGAAGCAGAAAAGAGCAAGGCAAATTTGGTCAAGCTAGAGTCGGTTCACGCTGGTGATAGCATCACTAGCCCGATCAAGATCACTGGCGAGGCGAGAGGCAATTGGTTTTTTGAGGCTAGTTTTCCGATCTCAATCGTGAATTGGGATGGTTTGATTATCGGTCAAGGTGTAGCTCAAGCTAAGGGTGAGTGGATGACAGAAGGTTTTGTGCCATTTGAGGCTAATATTAGTTTCGATAAAGCTACTTATAAAAATAACGGCTCTATTATTTTACAAAAAGACAATCCGTCTGGCTTGCCGGAAAATGATGATGCTTTAGAAATCCCAATATTTTTTAAATAAAACATGAAAGATATATATCAAGAGAAAAAACAAATTCAACAAGATTATTATAATAGCACCGCCGAGAAGTATGATGCTTGGCATACAGAAACTGAATCAGCTAAGATAGTTGATCAGTGGAATTTTGTTAATTTACAGAATTTTCTTAATCAAGAAAAAGTTGATAAATGTTTAGATATTGCTTCTGGCACTGGACGTTTGAGTGCCAAGTTATTACAGGTGGCAGATAATGTGTATGGTGTAGATTTGTCGGAAGAGGTCTTAAAAATTGCGAAAAATAAATATCCACAGATTAATTTTAGTTTAGGTGAGTCAGTGGCTTTGCCTTATGAAGACAATTTTTTTGATTTAGTAGTGATCAATGGATCATTGCATCATTTTTTTGCTACCGAAAAAACTTTTGCTGAAGCTTTCAGAGTTTTGAAATCTAGCGGTAAATTTGTAATTTTAGGTGAACCAAATAAAAACTATGGAGCGATTTGGAATCCATTTTTTTATGTCTGGTTTTTATTTAGAGTTATTACTCGTATTTTAAATATTTTTGTCAAGCAAAAAACTGTCCAAACCGAGCTGATCGAGCCAGAAGCCGAGAGCTTTGTAGCAGCCCAGTTAAAGGCTATTTTAGCTAAAGTTGGTTTTGAAATTAAGACTTTTTATACTTATGATTATCTACCCAGAAATGAAAGCAAAGTGTTTTTAAAGCATTATACTAGCTATTTAGCTTGGGAACATCGTTTTTTAGCTAAAGTTTTCCCAAATTTAGGTTCAGCTATCCAATTTTTAGCTATTAAAAAATAAGCTTTTAAAGACTTGTAAAAATCTTCAATTGTGCTAGAATATTGTCATATTTAAATACTTTGTTTATGGAAAAAAGAAATACTATTCGTCGTGTAGCAAGTAAAAATCAAGTTCGCTGGACTTTTGTGGCCATAGTTTTAGTCGCAGTTTTTGCTGGCTTCGTGGCTTGGCCCCAAGGTATTGGTTGGTTTAGTCGCTTTAAAGTGCATTTAGGTTTGGATTTACAGGGCGGCACCCATTTGGTTTACCAAGCTGATGTCAGTAATATCGGTGGCGCTGATAAAAAAGAAGCTGTCGAGGGTGTCAGAGATGTGATTGAGCGTCGTGTCAATGTCTACGGTGTGTCAGAACCAAATGTGCAGACTAATTACAGTGGTGATAATTATCGTATTATTGTCGAGCTAGCTGGTGTCAAAGATGTGAGTGAAGCTATTCAGATGATTGGGGAAACTCCATTGTTAGAGTTTAAAACTCAAGGTCAGCCAGCCGTGGTAGATAACCAAGCCTTGACTGATGCGCAAACTAAAGCCGAAAGTGTTTTAAACAAAGCTTTAAAAGGAGATGATTTTGCCAAGCTCGCCCAAGAGTTTAGTGAAGATTTATCGACTGCTACTTCTGGCGGTGATTTGCCTTGGGCCAAACGTGGTGATTTCGTAGCCGAGTTTGACGCCGCTATTTTTGATCAGCTAAAAGCTGGCGAGATCTCTAAAACTTTAATAAAGTCTCAATTTGGTTTCCACATTATTAAAAAAATAGAGGAACGTACTAATGAAACTGGCGAAACAGAAGTTCATGCGGCCCACATTTTGATCAAAGATCCAAACGCTGATTTAGCTGCTTCCACTTGGGATTTGACAGCTTTGGGTGGTAAAAATTTGAAAAAAGCCGCTTTAGATTTTGATCCAAATACTAATCAGCCCTTAGTAGCTCTAGAGTTTGATGACACTGGTAAAGATTTATTTGGTCAAATTACTCAAGCTAACGTCGGTAAACCAGTGGCTATTTTCTTAGATGGCGCTGTTATTTCTGCTCCAACTGTGCAGGAAGCTATTACTGACGGTAAGGCTGTTATTTCTGGCAATTTTACGGTCAAAGAAGCTAAAGACATGGTCAGACGTTTAAATTCTGGCGCTCTTCCTGTGCCNATCAAATTATTAAGTCAGCAAACTATTGGTGCTTCTTTAGGGGCTGATTCAGTGCAAAAAAGTTTAGCCGCCGGTATCATTGGTTTGTTAGCCGCCACTATCTTCATGCTAATCTTCTATCGTTTCCCTGGTTTATTATCTGTTTTTGCTTTATTGATTTATGCTATCGTTTCTTTGGCTATTTTTGAAGCCATTCCAGTGACGATGACTTTAGCTGGTATTGCTGGTTTTATACTTTCGATTGGTATGGCCGTGGATGCGAATGTTTTGATCTTTGAACGTACTAAAGAAGAGTTGCGCGCTGGTCAAAGTTTGACGATGGCGATTGAAAATGGTTTTGCTCGCGCTTGGACTTCTATCAGGGACTCAAATGTTTCTTCGATTATTACTTGTTTGGTTTTAGCTTGGTTTGGTACCTCGGTGGTAAAAGGTTTTGCTATTACTTTAGCGATTGGTATTTTAGTTTCCATGTTTACCGCTATTACCGTCACACGTACTTTTTTGAGATTATTAGTGACACAAAAGCTAGAGGGTAAATTATGGCTATTTGGTGTTAAGCAAAATAAAGAGTAATTTTTATGTATAATATTATTGCTAAAAAAAATTTGTGGTTTAGTCTTTCCGGTATTTTGTCAATCATTAGTTTAGTTGCCTTACTTATTTGGGGTTTGAAACTAAGCATTGATTTCACTGGTGGCAGTTTATTAGAAGTAGCTTATCAGCCAAGTCGACCAAGTGTGGAAAAAATTACCGAAATTTTACAGCCCTTAAATTTAGAAAGTCTTCGTGTACAACCAAGTGGTGATAATGAATTTTTTGTTCGTTTTGAAAGTGTGGATGAGCCAAGACATCAGGAAATTTTAGGTGTTTTAAAAAATGTTCAATTCGATAATCAAACTTTACAAGGACAAGAATTAAAGTTTGAATCTATCGGTCCAACTATTGGTAATGAGTTGAAAAGTAAAGCAGTGCAAGCGATTGTGTTGGTTTTAATTTTAATCATTGCTTACATTGCTTATGCTTTTCGTCATGTGTCTAAGCCAGTCGCTAGTTGGAAATACGGCGTAGCAGCCGTTATTGCTTTATTTCATGATATTTTTGTAGTGATTGGTATTTATGCTATTTTAGGACATTTCTTAAATGTCGAAGTAGATATTTTATTTGTCACTGCCTTATTGACGATTTTGGGCTTTTCTGTCCATGACACGATCGTCACTTTTGATAGAACTCGAGAAAATTTATTTAAGATTAAAGGACAATCTTTTGAAGAAATTGTCAATTTGAGCGTTAATGAGACTATTGTAAGGTCTTTAAATACCTCTTTAACCACTTTATTTGCCCTGTTAGCCGTTTATATCTTCGGTGGAGAGAGTATTAGGTATTTTGTGCTAGCTTTGATTTTAGGCGTAATTATCGGTACTTATTCATCCATTTTTATTGCTTCCCCATTGGTGGTGCTTTGGAATTCAAAAAAGAGCTAATATTAGCTAAAATATTGCTATAAAACCCCGCCAAAGGCGGGGTTTTTGTTTACTTTAAAGTAGTAGAGAAGCCGTGTAAGTGGTGGTGTGGGTATTTCGCCTTGACTTTTTTTTAGAAATATGTTATTCTCTAGGGGAATTTATAAACATATAAATATATGAGTTCAATTTTAGAACAAGTGATGACTGCTCAACAGTTGTCTCATTTAGCCGAATTTAATCCCACTCAAACAGTTGAAGAGCTGTTATCTTTGCTTTCCGAACGTGAAAGGGAGATTTTGAAAATGCGTCACGGTTTATCTGGCGTAGAAAAAAAGACTCTAGAAGATATTGGTAAAATATACCAAATCACTCGTGAACGTGTTCGTCAGATTGAAAATAGCTCACTAAAAAAAATTAGCAAAAACTTTGATCAAAACTTATTAAAAAAGATTGAGGATATTGCTAACGCTATTTTAGCAGAGCACGGTGGCATGATGAGTGAAGAAAATTTGATCAAAGAATTATTATTGGTGCCTGGTGCAAGTAAAAGTAATAAGGCTGCCATTAATTTTATTTTGAGTCAACTTTTGAATCATCGTTTTCATTTTGTCAGAGCCAATAAAGAAGTCCATGATTTTTGGAAAACTCCTGAAGCTTCTTTAGATTTTTTTGACGAGGTGGTGAATAAAATCGTAGCTTTACTAAACAAAGAAGAGGAGCCTTTGGCTTTGGATGATTTAATCAATAAAATTTCGCAAGCTGAATTTTTTATTAGCAATGATGACCTGACTGATAAAGTAGTAGTGAACTTTTTGTTTATTACCAAAAAAATTAAAGACAATCCTTATCAAGAATGGGGCTTAAATCATTGGCCAAGTATTAGTCCAAAGAGAATGAATGATAAGATTTATATTGTTTTGAAAAAAGAAGGCAAGCCTTTACACTTTACAGAGATTGCTAATATCATCAATAATCGTGAGTTTGATGTGCGTAAGGCCTATCCAGCCACTATTCATAATGAATTAATTTTAGATGACAAATACGTTTTAGTTGGTCGTGGTATCTATGCCTTGAAAGAATGGGGCTTTAAACCTGGTGTAGTCGCTGATGTGATTGCCGAGATTTTGAAAAATACTGATCGTCCATTATCTAAAAAAGAAATTGTGGCTGAAGTATTAAAGAAACGCTTGATCAAAGAAACTACTATTACTTTAGCTTTGATGAATAAAGACCGTTTTGGTCGCGATGAAAAAGGTAGATATTTTCTAAAAGACATTTAAAATAGTTTATAAAATACCCCGCTGATGCGGGGTATTTTTTGGACTCTTTAACCCGACGGGTGGTTTAGAAAAAAGCTAGATATACACGTGCTATTTAAAAATACACAGAAATAACCCGACGGGTGACCCGTCGGGTTGCTATTGTTTTATGGCCCGCCCCACGTCGTGGGGCGGATCTAGTACAAAACTTTTATATTTTGGCAGAATGGGTTATAATTATGTCAAAGTGTAACAAATTTTATGCAAATAGAGTTTTTTAATCTAGTCATTGATTTGACTAATTTATTTCAGGCTGTTGACAGAGGTCCTGAAGCAGCGATGTGGTATATTTTTGCCCACGGAGGCTGGATACTTTTTGCTTACTTGATAATAACTCAAGGCTATCAAATATGGCTAATGTTTAAACAAAATAAATGGTTTATGACCAATAAGTTTACTTTATTAGCAGTTGATATCCCCCGGGATCATGAACAGACACCCAAGGCAGTTGAGGGTTTATTTTCTACTGTTTCTGGTGCCCATGCCACTCTTAATAATGTTGATAAATTTGTAAAAGGTCAATTTCAGTTAGCCTTTTCTTTTGAAATTGTAAGCATCGATGGTTATGTGCAATTTTTAATCCGTACTCCTAGCCAACATCGTGACGTGGTAGAGAGTGCGATTTATGCACAATATCCAGATGCCGAAATTACTGAAGTAGAAGACTATACCACTTGGGCACCAACTAAATATCCTGATGATAATTATAATGTTTGGGGTACAGAAGTGGTGTTGGTCAAAGCTGACGCTTTGCCGATTCGCACTTATCCGGCCTTTGAGGATAAAGTCTCTGGTGAATACAAAGATCCGTTGGCAGCTTTGCTAGAAACTATGAGCAAAATTCATCCCGGCGAACAGGTTTGGTTACAAATTATGGTCAAACCAACTGGAGTGGAGTGGTTGGCGAACTCTGAAAAAATGGCCTATAAACTAGCTGGCAAAAAAAAAGCTGCTCAAGCAACTTCAAGAGGTAATCAGTTGGTAGACTTGATCATGAATACTCTTGATAATCTTGGCGAGATGATTTACCCCTTATGGAAAGAGTCAAAAGAAAAGAAAAAAGAGGATATGCCTAGCCTGATGTTGCACTTAACGCCAGGAGAAAAAAATATTTTAGAAGCGATTGATAATAAGGCTAGTAAAATTGGTTTTGAATGTAAAATTCGTTTGGCTTACATCTCACCGAAAGAAGATTTTGCTCCGGCACGAGTGATCTCTTCGGTTTTTGGTGCTTTAAAACAATTTTCTACTTTGGATTTAAATAGTTTTAAGCCAGATGTTAAAACTAAAACTTCGACTAACTATTGGTTCACAAAATATCGTAATAATCGTCGTCGTGAAAATTTGATTAAGGCTTGTAAAAGTCGTAGTGGTGCTGTTGGTTATAAACCTTTTATTTTAAATATTGAAGAGCTGGCTAGTCTTTGGCATTTTCCTGGTATGGAAGTACGTACGCCTTTATTACATCGTACTGAAGTGAAGAAATCCGAAGCACCAAATTCATTACCAATCGGTAATTTGTCTGATAATATTTCTTCGGAAAAAGAAGCTTTATTAAAACAATTAAAACAGCCGGCTTTTAATGTAGATTTAGATAATAATTATTTTGAAGATAAATTTGCCTTGCCTCGCGTCGAAGCGGGTAAAAAAATAACTAGTTCTAAAGGTGAGGCGCCAACTAATTTACCAACTGAATAAAAAACATGAGTTCAGATATTAATTTTTTTGCGAAAACAAATTTTCGTAATTCACAAGTCAAATTTGGTATCAAGACCGATGATCGACGTCGGCACATGTATTTGATCGGTAAAACTGGTATGGGTAAATCCACGATTTTGGAAAACATGATTATCCAAGATATTCATAATGGTCATGGCGTTTGTGTGATTGATCCGCATGGGGACTTGGTAGAAAAAGTGGTTGATTTTATTCCGGCTAATCGCATCAATGATGTGATTTATTTCAATCCGGCTGATTTAGATTTTCCGATTGCTTTCAATGTTTTAGAAATCGTTGATGAAAGTGAAAGACATCTAGTCGTCTCTGGTTTGATCGGTGTATTCAAAAAGATTTGGGCTGATTCTTGGGGTCCTCGTTTGGAGTATGTTTTGCACCATGCTATTTCTGCTTTACTGGAGTATCCTGGCTCCACTTTACTTGGCATCATGAGGATGCTAGTGGATAAAAATTTTCGTAATAAAGTAGTAGATAAGCTATCTGATCCAGTGGTTAAGGCTTTTTGGGTAGAAGAATACGCTAAATATCCAGATAAATTTCAAAGTGAAGCCATTGCTCCGATTCAAAATAAGGTAGGAAGATTTTTATCTTCAGCTTTGATCAGAAATATTTTAGGCCAAGTCAAATCTTCTTTTGCGATGCGTGATGTGATGGATAATCAGAAGATTTTATTATTAAATTTAGCCAAAGGTAGGGTCGGTGAAGATAATTCAGCTTTATTAGGCGCCATGATGATCACCAAAATTCAATTAGCGGCTATGAGTCGAGTAAATATTCCTGAAAATGAACGCAAAGATTTTTTTCTTTATGTCGACGAGTTTCAAAACTTTGCCACTGAATCATTTGCCAATATTTTATCCGAAGCCAGAAAATATCGCCTAGACCTTACTTTGGCTCACCAATACATCGAGCAAGTCGATGAAACGGTGCAGGCGGCGATGTTTGGTAATGTGGGCACGATAGTTTCTTTTAGAGTAGGGGCAGTTGATGCTGAATATTTGGAAAAAGAATTTTTCCCTCAATTTACTCAAGAAAATTTAGTTAATTTACCAAAATATCAGGTTTATTTAAAACTCATGATTGATGGTGTGGCTTCGGAAGCCTTTTCGGCTACTACTTTGCCACCAATCGACATCAAGCCAAGTGATAAAGAGGTCAGAGACAAAGTAATCAGAGTCTCTCGTGAACGTTATGCTAGTCCTCGAGAAGAAATCGAAGAAAAGATTATGCGTTGGAGTGAAAATAAAGACGAGAAAACAGGAGAAACCACCGCCGTTGGCGGGGTCCCACTTACGGTGGGGAAAAAACCAGATCATAAATATCCAAACGATAAAAAAAAATCCGATCGACCAGAAAAAAATCATAAAGACAATCATCAAGAAAAACCAAGAAATAATATCAAACGTAAAATAAATTGCTCTTTTTGTGGTTCAGAAGCAGAAATTAATTTTGATCCAGACCCAACGAAAGCAGTTTACTGTAAAAACTGTTTAGATCTAGCTAAAGCAGGCAAAATTCCACCACCTTCTAGTATAAAAATAGTACCAAACTATGACCGAGATGATAAAAAAGAAGAGTTTATCTCGCTAGCAGAAGCTTTAAAAGCTAAACCAGAGATTCTTCGCCAAGATCAAGCTGAAGAAGAGCAAAACATTATTCAACCAGGAGAAATAGTTAAGTTTTAATTTATGCCATATTATTTAAAAATCAAAAAACTAGACATCAAAACTGGTCAGTCAAATATTGCCTTGCTGAATGATAAAGAAGCGATGCGTTATGGTATCCACGCTGGTGATAAGATAAAAATTTCTTGGGATCACAAAAGTTTAGTAGCCGAGGCCAATACTAC
>C687J26860_1001275_pt1 | contig 11207 bp, 10 predicted proteins | sample RifOxyC2_FD_26860 | JGI IMG/M metagenome (IMG submission 26860)
TCGTTGGTCGTATACTTGAGTTCAACAACGTCTTTTTCATTGACCGTGATATCTTTTCCCGGTGCATTTATGGATATCTCAGGATATTGGTCTGAATCCACTTGAATTTTATGGGGTATCGCATCCTTGAGAGTTCTACCCGTGCTATCAGCAGTCTCGAAGACATACGTTCCGCTCTCAAGTAATGCCAGAGTGCCTTTCATTGTTTTGCCGTTTTCTACCACAAAGGGAATTTTGGTCGAATCGTTAAAGATGATTGCTGCAGATGCTAAGGCCCGCTCACTTATGGCGCTCATTTGCACCTCACTTCCCTTTAATGCTTTAATATCTCCGCTGGTATTGTATACCGTTTTTTGCTGCAATCCTGAATAGAGTGGGTATCGATAACTTATCGTAATGTCTCCAATGATAGGCCCTGCATAAGCGGATAGCCCCTTTTCATAAATTCCTTTTCCATTAATGAGGCAGCTAAAAAGGAGGGGTATGTTTTTATCGAAATACGAACGATGTAATACGTACATTGTACAAAAAACAAACGCAGAGAAGCTCAGAATTATACAGCTTAATCGGAGAAACTTTTTATCAATTACACGACTGAGGTCTAGCTGCCTTAATTGATTTGCCGTATTATCCACAAGCATCGAGACCATTTGCCCGGAATATTCTACTTTCTTTTCGTGTAATTTGTGCCTGGTTAATTGAATAGAACTGATGAGGGTGTTATTCAGGGAAGGATACTTTCGTTCGATTAATAGCGCAATTTTATCCTTGTTCAATAAGGAGAATAAGGGTATCAGGAATACCCTTAAAAAAACAAGGAATAGTATAACAAGGCTGCCAATAGAGAAAATAACAAGACCGGGTGGAAATCTGAGAAAACTATAAACACAAACCGCACCCAATAATAATAAAAGCAGACATGTTGAAAATAAGAGCGCAAGTCCTCCATAAAATCTGTTTACAATAGCGCTCTTAGCAACCGTCCGTAAAGACGACCTTATGACGCCGCGGCTGTTTTGTGGCTTATTGTCTCTGGAGTTTAGAAGAATAATAAAGTCAAACAGATCTTGTAATGTTTGGATTGATTTAAAGAATAGTTCCTTCATGGATCTGGTAATGTTCGAGGACATTGTAATATTTTATCTTAAATTTAAGGTTATGCCTTAAGTGCTAATTTGTCAAACAAAATCTTAATTATTGAAAAACGGTAATTTGAAGCTAAAATAACGACAATTAAATAAGTATTCGGTCCTGAATTTTTTTTAGAAGTGGAAGTACATTTGTTATGTATAAATTTTATCAGATAGTGGTTACTTTGTATTCGTGGACATTATTCGTTTTACTCTGGATGTTTTCTACATTGATGGCTGCAATCTTAACCCAGGATACAAAAGACAAGGAAAATACATTTAATACGATAGAAAGGGTTTTTAGCCGCATCGCATTTAAACTCCTGGGCATGAAGATAGAAATTCACGGGCTGGAGAACATACCAAGGGACGAGCCAGTCATCTTTATCTCAAACCATCAAAGTATGATGGATATCAAACTCTCTCTGGCCTGTATACCTATAAACTTTAGCTTTATCTCGAAAGACACGATCTTTCGTATTCCAATCCTGGGGGCATACATGAAGGCATCAGGCCACATTCCCATTCAAAGAAGTGAAGATAGAAAGGCCTATGAAACCCTTTTAACAGCCGTTAAGAAGCTGACAGCAAAAAAATCACTTGTCGTTTTTCCTGAAGGAACGCGTAGTGAGAACGGTCAGCTAGGTGCATTTAAAAGAGGTATTTCATTGATTATCTTGAAATCAGGGAGGAGGGTTGTGCCTATGGCTATCTGCGGCAGTAATCAATTTATGCCAAAACGTGGATGGCTCTCTCACCCGGGAAAGAGATACGTTAAAATGAATTTTGGCAAGCCTCTATCTTTTGACAATTCAAGGACAGATCGCGAATATACTATTCAGGTAACAAATCAATTGAGGAACGAGGTTTTTGAATTGTTGCAAGCATAAGGAAATTCGCTGTGTTTATTATGGAGAATGGAGGAAGTTAACTATTTTTATCATTGACTTTGATATTGATTCTATATAAATTAATGAAAATACCGCACATAGATGATTGGCTGCAGTAAGATGGATTTACCACAAAACACAGAATTTTTTACAGGGGAAAAAATGACCAAATCCAAATGCCAGTGGCAAAAGACATTGATGTGTATCTGCCTTGTCTTGTGCTTCTTTGGATGTGCTTCTTCGAATAAAAAACAATCAAAGGATAACAGCGAGGCAGACAAATACCAGTTGGCGATGGGGTTTAATAATCTTGGCGCAAATTATGTGAATAAGGACATGCTTGATGAGGCAATCGTGCAATTTAAGAAGGCGCTCACGATTAAACCTGATCTTGCAGAAGCCCGCAACAACCTCGGTGTGGCTTTATGCAGGCAGAAAATGTTTGATGAGGCAATAGCGGAATTTAAACTTGCCGTAAAGATTAATCCTGATTATTCCAAGGCTCACGATAACCTCGGATTTGCCTATAGGAATAAAAATATGTTTAATGAAGCCATTGCAGAACATAATCTGGCGCTAAAGATAAATCCCAAAGATATGGAGGCTATGAGGAATATGGAGCTGGCCAAAGAAGGGAAAAGAATCTATGAAAAGACTAGGGCTTATCAAACTGTTAACAAGAGTATAGCCCCTGAAAGTATTGCTGGGTATAACCAGTATGCGAGAGGTTTCTTTGATGAGGCCATAACGTCTTTTAAAAAGGTCGTAGATGAAAATCCTGACGACTTGCTGGCATCGTGCTATCTGGGTCATACGTATGCCACAAAAGGAATGCTGGATGAAGCCATACATGTGTATAAAGGAATTTTGACAAAGGATCCTTCTAATGTCATGGTGCGACTCAATCTTGGGGAGGCATATTATGGGAAAGGACTGTGTGACGAGGCGATTTTGGAATTTGAAAATATCATAAAAACAAATCCTGACAATACCCGCGCCCTTTACAAACTGGGTGAGGCTTATGCTGATCGAGGCTTGCTCGACAAGTCCGCAGTTATGTATAACAAATCCATTACATCCAATATAAGTTTTCCGGAAGCTTACGACAAGCTGGGCGCCGTTTATTTGCAACAGGGTTTGTATGATGATGCGATTTCCACATGGAAAAAACTGTTGGAATTGAATCCTGTTTCATCAAAAGCCCATTTTAATTTGGGATTGGCGTATGCAAGTAAAAATATGGTAGAGAGCGCCATCAGCGAATTCAGAAAGACCGTGAGTAACGACCCTGAAAATATTGGCGCCCGGTATAATTTGGCATATGCCTATGAGGAAAAAGATATGATAGATGAGGCAGTCTCGGAATATAAAAAGGCCGTGAATGTGAACTTTAAGGAACAAGGCAAAACTATAGAAACGGTGAATAAACAGAAAGAACCAGAAAACGTAACTGTTACCTTTGATAAACATGACAAATGAGAGACAAAGAACCATGAAACAGAAATTAAAGGCATTTATTATAATCATTATGGCGATACTCATCTCGTTGATTTCGATCTATGCCTTTATGCGTGTTTCCGTTGTGATTGAGCAGGCACGCGGGACAGAAGTGTTATGGGGATGCTTTGCGATATGGATCAAGAGCATCATATTGACCCAGGCGATATTGGTTGTGGGCGGATTGTGTTTATTCATGCTGAGAAAGCCCAAAGGTTCCGTGTAGTCAATGATACGTTTTCTTGTATTTCTCATAGCGGTCTACCTCATTTATTATCTCATTAAAAATAGTATAAAAGGCAGGACAGCAAGAAATACCTATCAATCCCCTCCAGTCCATAAAGAGAAAAAGTCAGATGTAGTCAATACCCACCTGAAAGAAATCGCCTATGTCTATTATTCAGCAGCGAAAGACGGCGATACCTGCGACGTATGCAAGGCATTAGACGGAAGGCATCTGCTTCCCAATCATAAGATGCTCCATGACATAAAACCCCCTCACGCAGGCTGTAAAAGCCCTGAAGGATGCCGCTGTACGCTGGTATATGTGACGCGGGATGAGGAGGATAGCGGAGAAATTGAATATCTTTTGAAAAGACACGGCGGCATGTGCGATAGGCGGACAATTGAAAGAGGTCTGGCATGACAAAAACGATTGTAATTTTTGTAACAGCCAGTTCAACGGAAGAGGCTCGAAAGATCGGTCAAACCCTGGTAGAAGAGGGCAAAGTTGCCTGTTGCAATATCGTGCAGCCAATCGAGTCTATTTTTAAATGGCAGGGAAAACTAAATGTCGAACGCGAAGTATTGATGATTATGAAGACGAGAGAAGAGCTGTTCAACACCGTGGAAAAACGCGTCAAAGAGTTACACAGCTATGAAGTGCCTGAAATCATCGCTGTGCCAATTATCCACGGGTCAAAGAGTTATTTAGATTGGGTAATAAAAGAAACTGAAAGTAAGATTTAGGAGACGCTTTATAATTCACAAATTCTAATCGTAATTTCTATATAACAAACTCTTTCCTGTTTTAACTTTTTGTAAAAATCCTTGCGGCCTCTAGCAAGTCTCTCACGACATAATCTATCCCTGATATGGAATTACTATTTGTGTCATCCGCACAGCCGTTCTTTATCAATATAGACGTACAACCCGCATTTTTACCGGTCTGCATATCGAACTCCACTGAATCCCCAACCATGAGGGATTGTGTTAAATCAATATTGTGTTTTTTTGCAGCATCCAGGAGCATTTTTGGCTTGGGTTTTCTGCAATCGCATTCCAATCTATATTGTTCTATTATCCCTTCTCTGTGGTGCGGGCAATAATAGATATCGTCGAGATCAACCCCCTCGTCTTTCAGCATGCTCATCAATTTTTTGTGGATAAGCATTAAACGCTCTTCACTGAAAAGTCCCCTGGCCACACCGGACTGATTGGTCACAACAATTGCCAGATATCCATGCTCTTTGAAAAGGCGGATACCTTCGGCGACATTGGGTAATAATTTGAGTTGGTTGGGGGAACTCACGTAAGGTTCGTGGACGACAATAGTACCGTCACGATCAAGAAATACGGCTTTTTTCTTGTTCACTTATTTGCTGCCCCAAAAAGTTCTTTTTCGACAATCGAGCATACGATATGTCCAACGGTGATATGACATTCCTGTATTCGAGGTGTGTTGGTTGATGGAATTTTCAAGCAGATATCGGCTGCACTGCCTAAGAGACCGCCGTCCTTCCCGGTGAATCCAATGGTAATCGCCCCCATATTCCTTGCGACTTTGACTGCATCTACAATGCCTTTTGAATTTCCGCTGGTGCTAAAAGCCAGGATAACGTCGCCTCTGTTAGCCAGCGCCTCGACTTGTCTGGTAAAGCAGGTATCATACCCAAAATCATTTGCAAGAGCAGTAATTACAGAAGTATTGGTTGTCAGGGCAACGGCAGGGAGGGGGCGTCGGTTCATTTTGAACCTTCCAATTAGCTCACCGGCAATGTGCTGTGCATCTGCAGCGCTACCACCATTGCCAATGAGATAGATGCGATGGTTGTTTTTGAATGCTTTTACTACCGTATCAGCTATTTTTCTAATTATATCGAGATTAGCCGATAATAATGCCTTTTTGGTATCGATGCTTTCCTGTAGTTGTAATTCTATATCGTCCATAAGAATTCGTTTTCCATTTGAGTTATTCCGTTTAAGTCCCCCTTAACAAAGGGGGATTCAGGGGGTTGTGCTTTTTCTGGGCTATTTTACAACCCCCTAGCCCCCTTTTCTAAGGGGGATTTTCTATATTATTTAAGAAGTTTGACCAACGGCGTCTTTTAATGTTTCCGTTTCGCTATGCTGTTTGATTATTCTGGAAACTATGTTGGTAGTTGAAACTCCTTCTACAAAGGGTGCAAACACGACTTTTCCCCCGTAGGATTCAACAATTTCGCTGCCTACTGCGCCAGCATCTTTCCAATCTTCCCCTTTTACCAGTACGTCGGGTTTTACGGCCGATATCAAATTCAAGGGGGTCTGCTCGTCAAAGAGCACTACGTAAGTTACGTCTTCCAATGCGGAAAGCATTTTTGCACGTTCTACTTCGGAAACAAAGGGGCGTGTGGGGCCTTTCAGACTCTTGACGGATCTATCGGTATTCAAACCTACCACAAGCAAATCGCCCTGTTTCCGAGCAAATTTAAGATATTCAATATGTCCAATGTGTAATATATCAAAACAGCCATTTGTGAAGACAATTTTATCATTTTTCTTTCTGTGTTCATTCAGTATACCTGCGAGTATTTCGACATCCTTAATTTTACCAGAAAATGGATTTTTGCCACCCATGAGTTCACTCATAATTTCACCTTTACTGACCGGGGTTGCGCCAATCTTTCCAACTTCTATTCCGGCTGCAATATTGGCAAGTGGCGCAGCCTCCTCAAAACCATGACCACTCCCGACTACCATGCCAAACATGCTGAGCACCATATCACCCGCGCCTGTCACATCAAATACGGCACGTGGAACGGTCGGTATTATCTTTCCACCTCCATTTTTGTGATACAGGAACATGCCGTCTTTATCAATGGTAATGACGCAATACTCCAGCGAAAGGTTTGAAACGAGTTTATTTCCGGCACGATGCAGGCTGTCGTTATCGGTGATTTTTATTCCGGTGGCAAATTCGGTTTCATTCCTGTTAGGGGTCATGGCTGTAAAACCTTCGTAACAGGAATAATCGTTTACAAGCTTGGGGTCGACAATCGCAGTCTTTTTATGTTTTTTGCAAAGCGTTACTATTGTTTTCAGAAATGAATGTGAAAGTAATCCTTTATTCATATCAGAAACCAGGACAACATCGCATGACGGTATGGTTTTATTTAAATAGTTATTAAGCTGTGTTTCGATTTCGGCAGATATAACATGCGTCTTTTCGTAATCAACCCGCAGGAGTTGCTGTACCCCTTTCCCAGCGGTTTGCAAGTGCCCCATGAAACGCATTTTCATGATGGTTGGACGGCTTTTATCAACCATAATTCCTGCCGTATCNGCTCCAAGTTGCTTGAAAATGNTCATGAGCGCATGTCCATGTGCATCATCCCCAATAATTCCACAGACAAATACCTGTGCTCCCAATGTTTTTAAATTATTTACAACACTTCCAGCGCCTCCTGGCCGAACATCTTCAGACGAGACATTGATGATTGGGATAGGGGCCTCCTGTGAGATGCGTTTTACCTCGCCCCATACATATTTATCGAGCATCAGATCCCCGATAACCATGATTTTTGGAGAACCTAAATTTGAGATGATATTGATCAGTTTGTCCATTCAGTAAAACTCCTGCAAAAATAACGCTGTATAAAAGTCTGATATCCTATCTATTCATTCGCTGTAACTTCAACGACCTCTTCATCAAGAAAATATGATATTTTAACGTTAAGCGCCGATGATAATTTATCCAGAGTAGCAAGAGAGGTTGCGATTTGTCCATTTTCTATCTGTGACAGCAAACTCGGCGATAAACTGGTACGGTTTGCTAATTGCTTCTGTGTGATTCTTTTACTTTTTCTTAAAAATTTAAGTTTCTTTCCCACAGAACTTTTGAGCTTATCCTTTGAGCTTCCAATAAGGCAATACGTTTTTTGCGCATTATTGAGCGCCCTTCGTAAATCATTTAAATCAAATGGCTTTTTTAAGTAGTCAAATGCATCAAGCTTCATCGTCTCAACGGCTGTTTTAAAAGAAGGGTATCCCGTTAATATGATAACACAAATATTTGGATATTTCGATTTTATTTCTTTGAGTAATTCTGTACCGTTTATTTGCGGCATTTTTAGATCGAGTATGACAATCTGATACTTTTCCTGTTCCAATGTGGGCAGTGTATCCATCGGTTTGGGAATGCCTTTGGCAAGGTATCCTTCATCAGACAGGAATTTGGTTAAATATAAATTATAGTCCTTGTCATCGTCTACGACTAATATTTTTATTCCTCTATCCATGGACTCTCGCCTTTCCAAAATCTATGGGTAAATTGATATCAAAGGTAGTACCTCTACCTATTTTACTCTTGACATGAATTGTACCATGATGCCTTTCTATAATTCCATGCGTAATCGATAGACCAAGTCCCGTTCCTTTCCCCACTTCTTTTGTTGTGAAGAATGGGTCAAAGATTTTAGACAGACAGTTCCTATGAATACCGGTGCCAGTGTCTTTAAAACTGATTGAGATGGTATTTTTGTCTTTTTGAGCTGTGGCAATTGAAATGGTATCGCCAGTCGAAGTGGCGTCGTCGGCATTGATGAGTAAATTCATAAATACCTGCTGCAATTGCTCTGTAAATCCTTTGATTTGAGGCAATCGTGAAGAGAGTTTTAAGGTGATATTTTTGTTTTTTGCCGTAAACTGTTCGATAATAAGGGAGACCGTGTTTTTAATTAATTCATTAATATTAATGGGTTTCGGATGTTCGTTTCCCTCGGAGTGTGATAGGTCTAATAACGAATCTACCGTTTTCTCAATACGTTTTGTTACCTTTTGCATCGTCCTGAATTCTTTTACGGTCTCCCTTGTGAACGTATTATTTCTTTCGAGAAAACCCTGTATTATGCCTGAAAGTATGGCGAGGGGTGTATTAATTTCATGAGCCACCCCGGCTGCAACTCGTCCAATAGAGATTAACCTGTCGGAGTGTACCAATTGCAGTTGCAATTTTTTCTGTTTTTCTTCGTCTAGTTTTCTTGCTGTGATGTCCTGAAACAATTCCAGTACCTGCACAACCTTTCCCTCTTTATCAAAAATAGGGGAACTGGTTACGTTGAAAAATATTTTTTTATGTTGCCTATGAATGATATACTCGGTTTGATTTATTNTCCCTGTCTTAAACACCTTGATAGAGGGACAATCATTGGGAACAGATTTAAGACGACAATAGGCATCAAAACAGGTACGATTTATGATGTTCTTACCTAACGTGTGATTTTCGATTAATCGTTTATTAGCCCAGCATATTTTATAGTCCCGATTAACGACTAAGAGATCTGCCCCTATTTCACTCACGATATTATCCAGTTTTTCCTTTTCTTCTTTTAACTCCAATTCGAGAAATTTTCTTCTGGTTATATCTCGAAAGTGTGCGAGCATGTATAAAACATTATGCTCGTCTTTCACCACAGAGATATCCAGTTCCATTACTAAGGCTTGTTGGTTTTTACCGATGACTTCAATTTCGGTTGTTTGAACTTTGGTGTTAACTGCTATTGGAAGAAGTTTCGTCACAGATTTTTTTGATGCGTCAGGTAAAAAATCATAAATATACTTGCCCAAAAGCTCTTCCATTTTGTAACCAATAATTTCTTCTTCTCGCTGGTTTATCGTGAGAATTTTTCCGTTGAGATCCAGCATCATCATGGAATCGGCAGCGTTATTAAATAAAGTCTTGTAACGTTCTTCCGAGGCTTTAATACAGCTAAACAGCTTTGTATTTTCGAGTGCAATGGCAAGCTGTGGCGCTATCTGCCAGAGATAGTAATAGGAGTGTTCACTAAAACTGTTTGTTTTTCCACTGCCAAAGGTAAAGGCGCCAAGTACTTTGCCCTTATAGGTAAGCGGGAATCCGAGCCGAGAGTGTATTCCTTCTTTAAGTAATACATTGTCTGTCCAAAAACGACCTTTTCCCGTATTATTGGCTATGACAGGTTTNCCAGTCTTGACAACTTCTTCAAGGAGGCTGCCGGACAATGGAAAAGATCCACCCTCATTAATCTCGCTAAAGTTGTACGTTTTCGTTAGTGCAAACACCTGAAACCATTGCCCCTGTTCATTTGAAATAATTAAACAAGCACGATCAAATGAAATAACCTTCTTTAATTCATTACATAACGTTGGAAAAACTTCCCGAATATCTAAACTGGTGGCAATAGTTTTATTGATATTGCTAATAATTTCTTCTTCTAGCAGTGTCTTTTTAAGACTAGCCTCCAACTGTTGCTTGTAAAGGGCTTTTTCAACGGTCTTCTTTAAATAATCAGAGTCAAACGGTTTTAGGATATAGTCAACAGTATCTAAACACACGGTATTAATTACTGTTTTGATTTTGTTTTGGTCAATCATGACAAGAATGATTGCATTGGGAGAGGACTCTTTAATCTTGTTTACTAACGAAAGCTCGCTGACATCGTGTAGTCTGAGGTCGAAGAGGATTAAATCTACACCGTGTTTGCCCAGTATTTGAACGGCTTCGTCTCCGGAAGACACGGTATAAACATGGTATCCATTTTCTTCCAGGAGACTTTTTAATGATACTCGCATCAGATTATCATCATCGATAACGAGAATATTGTTTCTCTTTTGCATCATAAATTTATATTATTAAATTAGGTCGCTTTCGGCAGCGATTTTAAGCTCCACTTATTGGTAGGACAAGCGTCCCCGCTTGTCATCATAATGTCAGGCGGGGACGCCTGACCTACCATAGGGGCTGGGGGGGGTTGCGGCAAACTTACACACCCCTTTATGCCCTCTTTTTAGAGTGGAATCACAAAAGATTGAAAATTGCTTAACATTAAATTTAGTTGTAACTATTGGACGTGACAAACTTTATTATACTAATATTATAGAAAATTTATGTCAAGAATAAAGCACAATATTGGTAACAAGGTCAAATACGAATTACTAACAATCTAATAAAAAACAGAGAGGTTGTTCACGCCTGTTTATAAAGTCGCTGGACTTGTGACAAAATAAAGCATTGACAAGCATCTGTGAGTAATTACAATTAGTAGCATAAATTTCTTTGTATCCTCTGTGACTAGATTTTTCAATACTTTTGTTTTCAAGAGGTTTTTTCTTCTCTTGTAATAATTTTTACGTCTCCTGTTATGCTGATTATTGCAATATTGATTAAACTCACTTCCAGAGGTCATATATTCTTTAAGCAGGAAAGGGTGGGACTGGATGGTAAAACATTCAATATGCTTAAGTTTCGAACGATGTTTATAGATGCAGAACAAGAAACAGTCCCTGTTTGGACAAAGAAAGACGATCCGAGACGCACTAAAATTGGTAAATTACTCAGAAGGACAAGCCTGGATGAGCTTCCGCAGTTTTTCAATGTATTAAAGGGAGATATGAGTATCATGGGGTCTCGTCCTGAACAGCCTGTCTTTATTGAAAATTTTAGAAGTACTAT
>C687J26860_1001280_pt1 | contig 11177 bp, 5 predicted proteins | sample RifOxyC2_FD_26860 | JGI IMG/M metagenome (IMG submission 26860)
TCTATTCGCATAGGCTATAGTTGCAGATGTAAGGGATTTTGACGTGCCTATCGGTGAGGTTATCACATAATTCCCTTTATTCGTCGCTGTCGTCAAACTTACATCTTCGTTGAATGTTATACTTACTGAATTTATATTTGCTGTTGCCGTCACTACCGTCGGCGCCGTTGTATCCGAATTTGTCGCAGCATATCTCACTGCACTTGTACTGTTTGTCCCCTGATTTGTTGTTACTCGCACATCATACGTCCCGGCGGTTATTCCCGATTGGATGACTACATTCTGTATCTCCGTATCGCTTATTACGCTGTACGCGTTTGTTATTGTCACGCTTGATGCTGCGGTTAACTGGATCATTGTTACTTTATTACTTCCTGTCCCTCCGTAAAATCCGCTGCCGGTTACACTTATCGTATTATTTACATTGTTATTTCCGCTCGATGGATTCAAATTATTTACTGTAGGACCGGACGGATTCACAACAAATGGAAACCCCGCGCTATTTCCTCCTCCGGCTGTTACTACAACATTGTATGTTCCTGCACTTAAAGTATTCGGTACGACTACACCGGTAATACTTGTGTCGGATACGGCTGTATACGCGGTTGTTATTACCGTTGTCCCAACTTTTATTTCTCTCACATCCGCGCTGTCTGTTCCTCCAAAATATCCCCCACCGGTTATTGTTACAGTTGCCGCATTTCCATACACACAATTATTCGGCGTTAATGTTGTTATCACAGGCTCTGCTGCATCTAATGTTATGCCATCTGTAACCGCTGCACTTGTCCAATTACCGGCATTATCTTTAAATTTAGCATATACTGTCTTTGCTCCGTCACCCGCCAATAATGTCCAAGGTAAACTTGTTGCATACGAATAATCCGTCCAACTGCTTCCGTTGTTACTTACCTGCATACTGACAAGACCGCTTCCTGTCCCGTCTGCTGCGGATAATGTTAAAGTCACGCTTGTGCTTGTTGTATATGCTGCTCCGGTATTTACACTGACACTGCAACTTACAGGCGCTATACTATCTAACGTTATTCCGTCCGTAACCGCTGCACTTGTCCAGTTACCCGCATTGTCGCTAAACTTAACATATACAGTCTTCGTTCCGTCTCCCGTCGACAAGATCCATACCTTAGTCATGCCATAACTTTCAGGGATTGACCAGCTCCCCTCCAATCCCGTATTACTGAACTGCATCTGTCCCATTCCGGATTCGCTGTCTATTGCCGACAATGCTAATGTCACCGTTGTACTGTTTGTATAATTTGCTCCGCCGTTTATCGTTACTGTACAGTTTATTGGAGCCGTGCTATCTATTCCTGTTACATTTCCTGCCGCCGCATTATTACTTCCTATTGTATTTCCCGCCAGATCCTTTACCCCTGTTACTGTTATTGTAAATGTATTCCCTAACACAAATGTTAATCCGGTTATTGTTGCAACATTATCCGCATATGATATAGTTGTCCCTGACAGATTTTTATTTGATCCCGCCGGCGATTCCACTTTGTAATTCGAATTATTCATCGCTGTTACTGCTGTTACATCTTCGCTGAATGTAATGTTTACAGTAGTTGCATCAACAACAGCCGTTACTACCGTCGGCAGTACCGTATCCAGCATTATCGTATCTGTCACCGCTGCACTTGTCCAATTACCGGCATTATCTTTAAACTTAGCATACACTGTCTTTGTTCCGTCTCCCGCCAATAATGTCCAAGGTAAACTTGTCGCATACGAATAATCCGTCCAACTGCTTCCGTTGTTACTTACCTGCATACTGACAAGACCGCTTCCTGTCCCGTCTGCTGCAGATAATGTTAAAGTCACGCTTGTGCTTGTTGTATATGCTGCTCCGGTATTTACACTGACACTGCAGCTTACAGGCGCTGCTGCATCTAATGTTATGCCATCTGTAACCGCTGCACTTGTCCAGTTACCGGCATTATCTTTAAATTTAGCATATACTGTCTTTGCTCCGTCACCCGCCAATAATGTCCAGGGTAAACTTGTTGCATACGAATAATCCGTCCAACTGCTTCCGTTGTTACTTACCTGCATACTGACAAGACCGCTTCCTGTCCCGTCTGCTGCAGATAATGTTAAAGTCACACTTGTGCTTGTTGTATATGCTGCTCCGGTATTTACACTGACACTGCAGCTTACAGGCGCCGTGACATCTGAAACCGTTAATGTTGCGCTATTACTTGTTGCATTTCCAAACGGGTTAGAAGCCACGCATCTATATAAAGAACCTGTATAAGAATACGGTAAAGCTGCAGTTGTATAAGTTAAACTTGTTGCGCCGGTAATATTTGAGCCGTTTCGCTGCCATTGATAGGTCGTTGCTCCTGTTGCCGCTATGATAAATACCGCTGTCTGCCCCTCGTTTACGGTTTGACTTGAAGGGTGGGCTACAATGCTCGGAGGAATAGAACTATTATAGTTCATCCCCACAAAAATATTACTGCCGTTAATGGTGGTTTTGGGAACATCCGTAGATGTCCGGGCTCCTGTTCCTGCTTGCTGAACAGCCATATATGTGACCGTACCGGTATCAGCATTTGTACTTTTATCATAGACTTTAAGATAAAATTTCTGATTATAATTAATTGAATAAGGAGATAAATCGACTACAATATTTTGATTTACCGCCCAGTTACCTCCAAGTTGCTGCAGGCAAGGGAAGGCCCAATTCGGCGAAGCGCTGTTATCCCCGCCCTGAAAAGTTACGCCCAGATCTCCTCTCTTAGCATGATTTAAGCCGTAAATACCGTAAACTGTCGGAGAATAACCTATTTTGTCTGTCATTAGGTAACCATACTTCTGGCATTTTGTCTTTACATACTCATAAGAAGCCCAGAAAAAACCCCTGGTTCCCATATCCGCATCCGTTACCCCCCAACCGGTCCCCCAAGAATTCACCAAAAGAAAAGCCCCATATTTTATTCCGGTACCGTCATTGTAGGCTTTATTGTCATCATACCCGATCACGGTTACACCATGCCCGCCGCGGCTTGTTCCGGTATTGCCAAAAAGAACCTGACTATTAGTCCCGCCTGCGTAGTCATTTGGATAGCCATCGTAATTGGTATAAATATACATCCCGATAACAACCAGATCACCGTTCACTATCTGTTGTTTAATATTAGTTATTCCGGCATCAGTAGTTATTGAAAACGAAGAATACGATTGGGCTTTATGAGGAATAGCGTTTCTCCATGCTGTCTCAGAAGGCCAGGTTGTATAACCGGTATACGGCATATCCTGATATGTTGCACTTCCAAAATCCACAACTTTATTTAATACATTAATAAAAAGGCTGCCGTTATCAACACCGCCGTTCGACAAATTATATCCAAACGACGCACTAAATACTCTTTCCGGATTAACAGCGGGATTAGGATTCGTCCAACCGTATTCCTTTGCTTCCTGATAGGTCTTGTAATAATAATCTATTGCCCAGGCGATACAACTGGCTTGAGATCCCTGGTTTCCCACTACAGGGAGCTGTTGCCAGTTTTTTGCCGAAGCAGGCAAAGCATATTTGGTGACCGGATTTAACCCATATTTTTGGATCGATTCTTGCGTCGGCTCAATTTTTGTTATAATATTATACTTCCCCTGATAATATTTTTCTTCTTCCTCGGTAAGCTCTTTTATCCCGTTTCCTGATTTAATCCTGTCTGCAACCTGGGCCTTAGACACTTTAATCTGACTCTTTAATCCGGCTCTATTTTCAGCGTAAACTGAAAAGTAATAGCTTTTTCCTTCTATAAGAGACAGCCCTGTTACATTAACTTTTATATTTAAACCGTTGTCTGTCCATCCCGCCACATCCGTTCCTCCGGCTATGGTTCCTATTGAATACCAATACCTCTCAATTCCGGATTGGTTATCTGATGCGGCATCCCAGTTAGCCGATAAAATATCAGGAGAATAAGTCCTGTCCAGATCATCAATATCCACATTCCCATTTCTTACCTTACCCGGGAAATCAGGCGGAGTAATATCATTTACCATATTTATTCTTACCCCATTACCGGAAGAGGCCCAACTGCTGTTCATTCCTGCTCCGTTTACCGCGCACACTCTCGAATAATAAGTCTTTCCATTTTCGCAGGAATCTATGTTTTTAGTTAAAACATTCCCGGCATATCCGTTGAATTTATCGCTTCCTCCCGGGGTAGTCCCGACCTGTAAGCTATAACCGATTATTCCGCTTTCCGGATCATCCGCTGTTCCTTTTGCCCAATACAAATTAAAAGAATTTTGGGTTGATATTTTACCGTCAGAAACCGGTATTGCAGGCGTTCCGGTAGGAGGCGTTGTATCCCTTTTATCAAGCAAAGCTGAAAAAACATTTATTCTCCCTTTTCCCAGCAAACCTTCATATCCGGGATTTAACAAATCAATATTATCGCAACCGTTTTCTATACTGATTTTAACCTGATCATTTGTTAAATCTGGATATTTGGATAAAATTAATCCCGCCAGCCCGGAAACCATGGGGCACGCCATCGAAGTCCCGCTCATATATTCATATTTGTTATTTGGTAAAGTACCGTATATGGAAGCTCCCGGAGTAAAAACGTCGACCCAAGTTCCATAGTTAGAGAAGTATGCCTTTTTGTCAGAACTATCAGTCGCTCCTACCGCTATTACTTCCGGATAGCAAGCCGGATATATTTCATCTGTAGAATTATTATTGCCGGCGGCAAAAACTAAAACAGCTCCCATTGCTTTTGCGTAATCAATCGCATCTTTTATTATTTGAGACCGGTAGCTGCTTCCCCAGCTGTTACTTATTATTTTTGCCCCGTTATATGCCGCATATCTTATTGCCTCAGCGCAAACATCGGCATAAGAATTTGGAAATACCTTAAGGGCCATTATTTTTGCATCCCAGCAGACACCGGCCGTACCGATACCGTTGTTTCCTTTTGCAGCCATAATACCCGCGCAAATTGTCCCATGCCCGTCATCATCCGCAGGATTATTATTGTTTTCTGAAAAATTCCATCCCCTGATATCATTAATGTATCCGTTATTATCATTGTCCAATCCGTTATCATATACTTCATCGGAATTTGTCCAGATATTATCTTTTAAATCCTCATGGTTAAAATCCACACCGCTATCTACTAAAGCAATAACTACAGGACTTCCTTTGCTGATATCCCAGCCTTGCGTTGCTTTTATATCGAAACCCGCCGGATTCGACAGATGCCATTCTTTATCAAATAAAGGGTCGTCAGGAATCCCGGATTTTTCCTGCAAATAATTCGGCTCTGCATATTCGATATTCGGATCTGATTTATATTCATTTATAATATCCGAAATATTACCAACATCTTTTGCAAATTTTATCTTATAAAATTGAAATAAATCAGGAACATTAACATTTTTATTTTTAATTTTCGAAAATTCAACCCTGCCGGGAGTTTTAAAGGATTTGAAAACCTTCTCTATTTTTAACGCGGCATGTTTTTTGTTAATTTTATCAACTGAAGGGAAATCCGTTGGGCTAAAATCTCTTTCAAGATTCTTGAATTTTATAATTATTTCTTTTTGAGTGAATTTATCTTTCTGCGGAAACCCCTGTGCTCCGGCATCATAACAAACGCTTAAGAAACAAATAATACAGATAAAAGCATTTGGAAAAAATTTGGATTTTTTATTCTTATCAAATATTTTCATAACCCTCTCTTCCTTCCGAGCTCTCAATCGCCACAATATTCATATAATTGTAATGCTCAATAGCGTACCCTATAACATTAATTATATCACAATACTGGATTTTGTCAATGCGGAATTTCCACCATAATTTTGATGCAAAACGATAAAAGCCAAATACTATCAAGTATCATTTAACAAAAGAAACTGAAAGCATTATCTTGTCATCTATGCTTGATACGGAATCCAGTGTCATTTTTTCATTTATTTACAAGAAAATGAACCTCTGCGGACTTATCCTCCTAAAAGACTGGCGGATCCGCTAAGGGCGAGATCTCGTCAGAAACTCTGACGTACAGGCTGTCCGAAGTTTCGGCGAATAGAATTCAACTTTACCCCACTTTATGATATATTTTCTATCGGGAAAAGCTTTGCTTATTATTAATCCCATAAAGTTCTAATTTGAATATTTCTACTTCTTTTTAAAGTAAGATGAGGATCAGCTGTATAATGAGTCCTAAAAGAAATAATCCGCCGAACTTTTTATTGTGATCAAAGGCAAAAGCTACGAACCATAAAGGCCATATATCTGATCTGTAGCCCTCGGGTTTTTCATCGGGTAATTCTTTACTGTAGGCTTTAAAGAGTCCGTAAAATGTCTTGAGCGCAACAAGTGTAATAAGAAGTACGGGATGAAATACTCCGGCGATGACCAGAGCTATTACTATGATATATTGAAGACCGGTCATTATTATTACTGTCTTTCTTGCGGCGCTTTCTCCGATGATAACGGGCAGAGTATTAATGTTTTTCATCTTATCTGCCTCCAGCTTATCAATGTGCTTGCCAAAAAGAACCGTTGTCACGCCGAGAGCATATGGAAGACCGCCCAATACTGCAAGCCAGCTCCATTCATTGGCAGTAACAAAATACGTACCGCCTATCATCAGGGGACCCCAGACTGCGATAACGGCAAACTCTCCAAGTCCGAAATACTTTAACGGCCAGGTGTAAAAAAGAAGAAAGAATGAGCCCATCAGAAATAAAATTAGCGCAGAGATACCGCGCAGCCAGATGAGATAAACACCGAAGGAAAAAGCTATCAGGCCGGTAAATAAAATGTAAAGCATATATTTTTTTAAAGGGAGAAAACCGTTTTCAAGCGGCTGGGGGCCGTACTGGGTACGGTAGTAATTTTCCTTATCCACCCCTTTGATGTAGTCCACAAGATCATTTAGAAGATTATTTGTAGCGTGCGCAAAAGTAAGGCCAAAAAAACAAACAAGAAAAGCAGCCAGGTCAAATTTTCCGTCTATTAAAGTAAAAATACCGCCTACTGCCGACGAAAGCATCGTCATTACAAGCACGGCCGAACGGGTAGAAATAAGCCATTTGCTTATAATGTCCAGTTTGTCCCACTCTTCTTTATTTATTCTCGGGATGATCCTGATTGCCTTGATCCACATTTTAAAGTCCACAGCTGCTCCCCAAAAAAGATTCCACTTCCGCCAGTTATTTTGGGCGGATCTTTTGATTATCCGCCTTAAAGATTGGCGGATACCAAAACATTGTCTGTATCACACTAAGGAAGGCAGATTGAAATGCTTTTGGATTCTCCGCCCTTGGCCCGCCTATTGGCGAGGTCTCGCACAGCATTGTAGCGGACGAGATCTCACCATAGGTGGACACTGACAAAACCTTAATTTTTTAAAAACACATTGCCGTCTTTTACCTCACTGAAACACCTATGCTTAATGCTTACTTCTTCATGAATGGATTAGTTGACGGGTCATTATACATTTTGAGCTGGTAATACATCTTAAGCTTTTTCGAACCTTTTTTGAAATCAGTTATGAGTTCGTCAAAACTCCGGGCCAGGTCTTTTCTTTGTTCAAGTAAAACGTCAACCTTGCCTTTGCATTTCGCTATATGCTCTTTGCCGGCATCCTTGCGTTTTACCTGTTCCTTCATATGATATATTTTTAAAGATATGATCGCAAGACGATCTACAACACTTCCGGGTGTTTCCGTATTTACAGTGGCGTTCTTTTTCGTCTTTACCCCCATTTTCTCAAGCAAGAGAAGTAAAGCCGCATCTATCTCTTCCATCATATTATTTCTTCTTTGGTTAGTTGTATCTATAGCACGTTTAATATTTGCAATTACGGTGTCGGAAAAACTCTTAGCGCGGGCCTGATCTTCCAGGTGCCAGAGGTAGCAGTTAATGACCGCAGAGTCGTTGACAAGCTTTTCTAACCCTTCCTTTTTGAAATTAAGCAGGAGGAGAGCTTCATCCAGCGTGCTTTTCTTAAGCCCTTTCTCAATCCTATGCCAGAAAGAAAGAGTTTTATCGCAAATATTTACAACTTCAGAAGCATTAATTATTTTCATATGTAGATTTTATCAGAATAAGGGCTGTATTTCTATGATAATTTACAGCAAATACAGCCGATTCCACTTCCGCCAATTATGTTAGGCGGATCTTTTGGTGAGATTGCAAAACTATAGGATTCTCCGCCCTTGGCCCGCCTAAAAGCGAGGTCTCGCAACAAACTATTGTTGCGGACGAGATCTCACCACAGGTGGACACTGATACATGAAAACCTCAAAATCCAAGCAGTACCTATTATATCGCCGGATTCTTTTCTCCGGCTTCCTTAAATAGTCACTAGTCAATAGTACTTAGTCATTAATTACAATTGGAATTTATTTCCACACGCCGTACACTTATACTTATTCCCGCCAAAAATGATACTCCAAAGGGTTGGGGTGAACTCCTTGCTGCCGCATTCGGGACATTTTAAATTACTTTTTGCAGCTTCTTTTTCCGGCGAAGTATCTTCATTTATCGTTTTCAAGTAATCTTCAATTATTGCTTTCGCTTCTTCTTCACGTTCATCCGCAACCGCTAAACGCCCGCCGCCGGAATATAGCAAAACAGCCGGTCTCACCAGCTGAGTATATTCATCAAGAAGGACGCATTCTATCTGTGCGGATTCCAAAACACTCTTCACAACCGTCATCGCACCTATGTCGTTCGACTGAAACACAACTTTCATAATCCATATTCTACGCCTAAAAGTATGGAATATGCAACAATGTAGTTGCCTGATTCATCAGGCAGCTCGATTAATCGAGCAACTACATATTGAATTACCCCTGTTTTTATTGTATATTAAGAAATCAGACTAATAAGATATTTTTTTGAAACCGAGAATACAAATTTTATCTTTAATTAAATTCAATAGCTCCTCTAATCCATTCTCGACTTTCGACTTTCTATTTTCTGCATTAAAGGAGTTCGATTGAACCGTAATCTTTGGATAATTATCATCACCTCAGCGGTGTTTGCTGTCTGCATGGGTGTCTATGATTTTGCAATGCCCATCTACTTAAAAGAAATCAATATTTCTTTTGCAAATATGGGTATTATCTTCGGGCTTTCATCCGTACTTATTTATTTTCTCCGTCTTTATGTCGGGGCTCATTCCGACAGGATAGGAAGAAAACCTTTTTATACTATGGGAGTTCTCTTCAGCTCTTTGGGTAACTTTTTAACTCCGGTTTTTGGTTCTATTCTTCCCTTAACAGCGGTAAAAACCGTTCGTGAAGCTTCTCTCATCGTGCGGGACACTATGCGTTCCATTCTGGTCTATGAAAACGGTAAAAAGAATTTCTTAAGCCTCATCTCAAAAACCGTGGGTATGGAGTTTTTCCTGCAGGGTGTCGGAACTATGATAGGCGGTCTGATCGCCACCAGAAGCGCGTTTTTTGCCTGCGGTATTGCTCTTTTTCTTTCCTCTGTTTTCTTTATGTCCTTTTTTAAAGAGGATTTCAAACCGGTAAAGAGCGATAAGGTAGCGCTTAAATTCAAAGACCTGATCAAAATAGACTTGCCGCCAAAGCTAAAAACTCTCACCCTGGCAATGTTTATCATGACCCTCGGAATGAACATCAGCCACTGTTTTATCATGCCTCTCTTTTTTATTCAAAAATTCGGTATTTCGGTAGCAGATGCGGCAGTTGTACTTATGATCCACAGAATGCTTCTGGGCGTTCCGATGTTCATCTACGGTAATTTCATGAAAGGCAGGAACCTTAAATTCATATACATAGTAACCATGCTCTACGAAGCATTAGCAATAAGCGCGGCAGCCTTGATCTCGAATTTTTGGATTGCAGTTACAGTCTGGCTCACCCACGACCTTTTCGGCGCCGCTTTATGGTCGCCTATTCAAAACCATTATGTCCAGGAGTTCGCAAGAGAAAAATCCCGCGGAAGAGACGTAAGCGAAGCCGTTGCCCTGTCATCCCTCGGAGCCGTAATCGCCCCCTTCATAGCCGGCGCCCTCGCCCCGATAGATATTAGCTTACCCTTTCTGGTAAGCGGAATAATAACGGGACTTACAGTGATACCGTTGTTCAAATTGTAATAGAAAAACAATCACTAAGACTTAAGCACTAAATTCTAAGCAATTACTAATATCAAATCACTAATAAATAAAACAACAAAAGCCCACTTATCTGTTTAGTAATTTTATTATTAAATATTTGTTCTTTGTTTAGTGCTTAGAATTTAGATCTTAGTAATTAGTCTAAGCCCTCTTTTTATGCTCTAGCCAAGCCTCCAACCATCTAACCATCCAAGCATCAATCAATATTTACCGAGCTCTTTTGCCAGCCTAATAAACTCTTTCATATCTTTCAAGCTTACATTGCTGGGAATAGAATGGTCGGAACTTTTTATATATCCGCCGCCTTTTTTCATCTCGGGAATTATTTGTTTCATCGCTGTCCAGAGAGGGTCCCCGCCTTTTTCCATCAAGACTGCATTTAATCCGCCGTGAAATGCGAGCTTGTCTCCGAACTTCTTTTTCAATCCGACAGGATCCATTCCGGCTTTTACTTCCAGCGGATTCAGCATATCAAGACCCATGCTCACGAGCTCAGGAACAAAAGGATTTATATCTCCGCAGGAATGCATATATGCCTTCATTCCCTTCTTATGAGCATAGTCTATTGCTCTCTGATGAACAGGTTTTAAAAGCTGCCTGTACATATCAAGAGAAAAAAACTGCTTTCCCTTGTAACCCATATCGTCATACCACATGAACTCGTCAAATTTATAACCTTCTTTTTCCAGGAGTTCATACAGCCCGATTGCAACATCCAGTTCATGATTGAACATATCTACACACCACTCCGGCTCCTCAAACATAGCGATAAGAAGCCGCTCGGTACCCACCATTGAAGAATGCGTTATATCAAAGCCAAACCACAGATTAAACTCCAGCCACCAGCCATCTTCTTTCCAGATTTCATAATTATCCTTAAGCCTCTTCCAATCTATCCTGTCTTTTGAAGGAAACATTGCTTCTTTTGCCTTCTTCTGCAATTCCCCCGGTTTAGTGGACTACTTGTTAAGTTGGTAATAGTCGCTCTCTGACTGATCGGGACTTTTGTACCCGTTGTACGAGTGCAGGCGATCC
>C687J26860_1001342_pt1 | contig 10715 bp, 8 predicted proteins | sample RifOxyC2_FD_26860 | JGI IMG/M metagenome (IMG submission 26860)
GCAGAGTATTTCGGAGGGTGCGGAGACGGTGGGCCACCATGTAGCGGCGGCACTGGTTGGTACGTTCTTAGGTGTGCTGTTGTCTTATGGCCTTGTAGGCCCGCTGGCAAAAAATATGGATAATATAGTGCAGAAGGAGGGGAGGTATATGCAGGCGATAAAGGCGGCGTTGTTGTCGTTTGCGAAAGGTGCGCCGGCGTCGGTGGCGATAGAGTACGGTCGCAGGGCGGTGGACCCGGAGAGCAGGCCGTCGTTCAGGGAGACGGAGGAGGCTATTAAGCAGACGAAGGGGAAGTGATTGGAAGTTTTGAGTGTTGAATTTTGAGTGTTGGATGTAAAATGAAAAGTGTAGAACGTAAAATGTAGAATGTAGATTGGAATAGGATAATATTTATATATTTTAATTCATAATTCGTAATTCATAATTCGTAATTGATTGGTTATGGCAGGGGAAGAGAAGCATCATAAAGAAGAGCCGATAATAATAAAGAAGAAGCGTGCCCACGTGGCTCATGGGGCGCACGGGGGTGCGTGGAAGGTGGCGTATGCGGATTTTGTTACGGCGATGATGGCGTTTTTTATTGTGATGTGGATTTTGGGGCAGAGTGAGCAAATTAGAAAATCTGTTACTTCGTATTTTAAGGACCCGGGTGCTTTCAATTTTGTAACGGGTAAGAGGGCAGTGCCTATTGATTTGAATTTGAAGCCTTCGGGGGAGGGTGATGGTGAGGATGGTAAGGATAGTAGCAAGAAGGATGGTTTTGTTTTTTGGCTGAGTACGGAGCTGCAGGATTCGATTGTGAATAGGATTAGGGATAAGGCTATGAGGGACAGTAGTACGGCTGCGAGGAGGGTTGAAAAGATAAAGGAGGAGTTTGAGTCGTTTATGAAGGAACAGTTGGCGGCGAAGCCGGATATGAAGGATATACTGAGTTCGATAAAGATTGAGATGACTAAGGAGGGATTGAGAATAGAGTTGATTGAGTCGTCGGAGTCTATGTTTTTTGAGGTTGGGAGTGCTAATGTGAAGGAGAAGGCTAAGGAGTTGTTGGTTAAGCTTGCACAGGAAATCGGGAAGCTGCCGAACCAGGTGGATATCGAGGGACATACGGACAGCAGGAAGTATGCAGGGAAGGCTGTTTATTCGAATTGGGAGTTGTCATCGGACAGGGCGAATGCTTCGAGGAGGATACTGGAGTCAAACGGCTTTTGGGAAGGCCAGGTTGACAAGGTAACGGGTTTCGCGGACCGGAAGCTGAGGAATAATGGAAATCCTTTTGATATATCGAACAGGAGGGTTAGTATATTGGTGAAACAGATGTCGGCAAAGGATTTTATACCGGAAGAGTTCAAGAAGTAATTACGAATTACGAATTACGAATTACGAATGTCGGATATATGATTGAATATAAAATGTAATGTGTTGAGTGTTTGTTGTTGAATGCTGAATGTAAAATGCAAAATGAGGGAATGAAATTGGATAATATTTATAAATTCTAATTCGTAATTCGTAATTCGTAATTGATTGAGTATGGAAGAGTCAGTACCAATATTGCTTATAATTGAAGACAAGACGCTTGTGTTGTATTTGAAGGCTATCATTGCCAAATCATTTCCACAGGCACTGATTTTTGTTTCTGAGGACGGTTGGGACGGATGGGAGATAGTTGTTAATAATAAACCGAAGTTGATAATTTCGGATTTGAATATACCGGGAATGAATGGAATTCAAATCTGCAAAAAGCTTAGAGAAGTGAGTGAGTTTAAAGAAACTTATTTTATTATTTTAACTGCTATTGTGGAAAAAGCACAAAGGTCTCTTGCCTTGCAGGAAGGTGCCGATGATTTTATCAACAAGCCGTTCGTCGAAGAGGAATTAAAAACTAAGCTGGGTGTTGCATTCAGGATAATAGAACTGCAGAATAAAATGACAGACGATAGCCAGTTGGTTCATGATATAGCAGACCAGCTTCAGCAGGATATTAAAGATTTTCTGAATTTATCACTTAAATTTTGTCAGTCGAGATTTCCTGCTTCTTTGGAAATGTTTAGGCGCATCTCCGAGGCATCAAAGTGGATAGCAATTAGTTTTGGTGATATTGAAGAAGATGAGATTTATGATATTGAAACTGCCGCATTACTATCATATACAGGGAAAATTTTCTTACCCGATACAATGTTAAAAACACAGGTTCTTGTAGATGGTGTCCCTTCTAACAATTTAATGTACCAGGTTCCTGTTTTTGCCCATGAGATACTTTCTTCGGCGCGAATATTAAAACAGGCCGCAAAAATTTTATATCATATCCATGAAAATTTTGACGGGTCCGGTATTCCCGAACATATAAAATCATGGCAGATACCTATAGGTTCCAGGATAATCAGAGTAGCACTTGATTATGAGGAATTAAGGGCATTCAGGAAAATACCGCCGCAAACGATTATTGAGAAATTGCATACAGAATCCAAACGGCTTTATGACCAAAGGGTTGTTATATTGATGGAGCAATACATAGCCTCGAGGGGTGGTATTGAAGGCATTCTGAAAGAAAAAGCAATTATGCTGAATGAAATGCTGGAGGGTATGTCCCTGACCAGAGATGTATATACAAACTCTGGTATAAAAATAGTTTCTGCAGGTGCTGTTTTGAATGGGTCATTAATTGATAAAATTGTTGCTCATAACTCTTCCGACCCAATATTAGGACTGTTGTTTGTCAGAGAATAGATTTGAGTTTTGAATGTTGAGTGTTGAATGCAGAATGCAAAATGTAGAATGCAAATTGATGAATGAAATTGTTTATAAATTTAAATTCGTAATTCGTAATTCATAATTCGTAATTGATTTTACCAGTCATATCCAAGTGAAAACAGCCATGAAGGCTCAGACCATGCATAATAAAGGTTTCTCCATGCTACATCTATCTTTAATGGAATGCCAAGGAGATATAATCTGGTTCCGATTCCTGTACTCATTAATAAATGGTTTACTTTGATATTACCGTCAATATCTGTTGTTGTGGATTTAAAATCCGATAAATTTCCATACCAGGCTCCACCCATATCAAAAAAGAAACAGCCCTGAAAGTTCTGAATTAAAACCGGTATAGGCCCTGCTAAAAGAGCCCTGAATAAAGGAAAACGAAATTCAGCGTTTGTTAGAAAAAATTGTGAACCTTTACTTTCTCCGACAGCCCAACCACGCAATGGCATAGGGAAGTCCATAAAAGCAAAATCTTCTGGCTGGTCAAATGGGAAATACCCATTATACCATGAAGGATTTATCCAGTTTTCTGTTCCTCCGAGAAAGAAATTTCTCGGATTAGCTCCGAAGCTTTTCCCCGCAGCAGCACGAAGTGCCAGGCTCATATAATTTGTTACAGGAACATATTGCCTAAAATCACCTGTCAATGTTATAAAGCTAATTCCACTCGAAGATAGTTTAGGGCTGCCTTTTAAATCTATATTATACCTGCTTCCCTGATGAGGCCCAAAACCAGCCCAGAGAGTGTTATCATGAACATATTTTATTTCGGGTACGAATAACATTCTGGATAAATTACCATAACCTACTTCATAGATGTTTTCTTTTGTTACATTCATCCAACTTAATCCCCCCTCTACTCTATTGAAAAGGTCTAATGGATATGACGCATTTATTGCTAACCCCCAGTTCCTGAATCTATACCATGTATTAATATCGCTATAAGCATAAACGGCACTGTGATATGCCGTAAAAGAATAATCAATGATTGTGGGTAAATAAGAATATTGAACAAGGAATGAACTATTATTCAAGTCATTAAGGAAATATGCCTGAGCATAAATTTGATGGTCTCCAAGTACATCACTGAAAAGCATTTGTGCGGCTCCCTGAAAACCACTATATGTGTTGTACCATGGATTTCCTAATACAGCATCAGTCGAAAATTTTATTTTGTAGTCATGCACAGGAAAAATCTGGTCTTCGATATCAGAATATGAGTTTTCAAATTCAGTTTGAGTATCATTATTTATAACATCAGGATTTGCTTTCACAAGCTCCTGTCTGGAAAAATCAAGAACAAAATCACCGTAACTTGTCAAATGCTGTTCAGTTTGTGCTAAAGAGCCGGTTTTGTTAGTATCTGCCAATTCTTTCTGGATCTTATCCTTTTCTAATAACTGAGTTCTGAATTTTGTAATCGGCAACGTATCATTAGCAAGGTTTTTGTCGAATGGAAACCTAAATAAGAATATGTCATAACCCCCGCCGGTCAGGGAACTGAACAACAGCTTATTACCATCCTTAGAGAGTGACAACTGTGATATTGATGATAGTGAATTGGTCTTTGGTTTTGTTGCCCCCGTAAGAAGATTCATTTCATAAATATTTCCGATGCCGTTTTCGTCAGAGACATACAACATTTTGTTGCCGTCGGCTGATATGGCAATTGAAGTCTTATTATTTTTCGGACTATTTGTGATTCGTTTTATTTGTTTTGTTTCAATGTCTAAGGTGTAAATATCGGATTGTTTATAGTCATATTTCCACATTAAAAAATTATCATTGGTATAATTTATCGTTGCGTTTTCTCCTCTATCCGAAATAAAATAAATTTTTTTTGAATCATTAGGCCAGACTGGGTTTTTATCTGTAAAAACATCGTTTGTAAGGTTCTGAATCTTTTTTGTATCCATGTTATAGATATAAATATCTGTCTGTTCCCCTGGGCTTCCGATGAATGCGAGGTATTTACCATCGGGAGACCAGTTTACTGAGGTTATTGATTGAATTCCAAACTTGAGCTTATCATAATCGCCGTTTTTAGCATCAACAATATAAATTGCTTCTTCCCCACCGGATTTAGCAGATATAGCAAGGTGCGTTCCTTTTGGGTTCCATGAAATACCCGGGGTTAAAATGTTCAATTCTTCGAAATCCTGTTCCCTGAGTGAGGTAATCAGTTCATGCTTATCGTCTTTTTTGTCTAATGACCGAGTAAATACACCCAATAATCCCCCATCATCTGAAATATATGCCATTCTCTCACCATCGGGTGAAATAGCTGGGGATGAATTATAAAAATTATATTCCTTTTTGTGGTTTGTTATTCTTGATGAAAAAGTTTCAGCAGACTGAAATTTATCAATGTCGGGCCAATAATATTTTTTTAAATCCTTCTCCCATTGTTCTGAAAAATCTTCCAGCGATAAGTTAAAAGTACTTTGGAAAGTACTGTTTACATTACCTTGAATCCTGAGCCTGTTTATCAGGTCTGCAATTCTTTCCTTGCCATACTTTTCGGCAACGTACCAGTAAAAGGTCTGGCCACCGCGATAAGCCATGTATCCATTGAGGTTTTCCAAACCACCCGTTAAATTTTCACTCAAAGATATATCGCGCATAAACATGTCGGTTTGCTGGTCATACCCATATTGGCTCAGATATTCGGCAAGTCCTTCATTCATCCACAACGGTATCTGTCTTAAGTTCCCGCTTGTCATAGCGGACTGAAAAGTCCCACCGTAAAACATATCATTAAGAACCGCATGTACAAGTTCGTGATGTATCACGTGCCTGAATTGCTCCCAATCGCCCATATATGGCACTACCACACGATTCTTAAACAATTCTGTCACACCTCCGACACCTTCTGGTAAATATGAACCTATGACATTTGTCTGTTGAAATTCATTATGTGAGTTATAAACTATAAGCGGAACCCGCCTGTTAATACGGTATTTCAGAAATGATTGAATGGATTGCAGTGCTTTCTCCGCTTCCACTGCGGCGAAATGTGCAAGATAATTTGAATTATTATAGAAATATACGTCAAAGTTTTTTGTTTCCAGATATTTCCATTCAAAGCTTTGGTACTGAACCTTATTTATCCCAAATTGAGCATTTCCCCGTTGAGATAATAAAACAAATCCCAACATGATTATTATAAAATAAGTTACTTTTGATTTCATATATTCAGGTTCTAAATTATTACTAAATACAAATGACTAATTACTAATTTAAAATTTGAAAAATTATTTTTTATTAAATTTTTATCAATCATATAATTTTTCAGCTCCAAAATTAGCTATTCACTAAACTAATGACATAATTATATAAAAATTAGTTTTAATAAGCTATTACTTTATATATTACTTTAATTGAAAAAGTTTATAAAGACTTTTTGATGGACGGGTATGAGAAAATATGTTTTAATTATTTAGGAAAAAAAAGCTCCTGATTTTCAGGAGCTAATTATAAATTTTGATTATTTCATCATTGCTTTTATGCCTTTTTTGTCGAGTGTTTTCAAGGCTCTTGCAGTTGCTTTTATCGTAATAAATCTCTTTTCTTCGGGCAGCCATATACGTTTCTTTTGAAGATTCGGAAGAAACCTTCTCTTTGTTTTATTATGAGCATGGGAAACATTATTCCCAACTAATGCTACTGTTCCGGTTAATTCACAGCGTCGTGCCATTTCAATACCTTTAAAAAAAATAAATCTAACAAGACTACAAATTTATGATTTTTTCTTTTAACTACAAAATTCATTATGCTTGGTTTGCTAATTTAATATATAATTCTGGTCATTCTGAGCGAAGCGAAGAATCTAATATAAGTACTGTCGCAATTTTTAGGAGATTCTTCACTTCGTTCAGAATGACATGTACACCAATTTAGCAATTCCTTGTGCTTGAGACAGCAATAATCAAATTGAAGAAACGTTTCAAGCCAAACTATTTAATCAAATTAAGCGTTTTCTTTATAAAAGTGGGATTTATATGTCAAATAAAAAAGTATTGGTTGGAATGTCCGGCGGTGTTGATTCATCAGTGTCTGCGGCCTTGCTTCTCGAAGCAGGTTATGATGTTTCGGGCTTGACCATAACACCATTCAAAATAGATGATGATTGCCAGGTCAAACTCAGGGAAAGAAGTTGCTGCTCATTCAAAAGCGTAATTGATGCAAACGATGTTTGCAAAAAACTCGGAATTGAGCATTATCTCATTGACCTGACCGAAGCTTTCAGGAAAAACATTGTAGAGGATTTTGTCAATGAGTATTTAACTGGCAGAACGCCAAATCCTTGCGTTAAATGCAACCCTGCAATTAAATGGGGTGGTATGCTCGAAAAGGCTGATTCAATTGGTGCTGATTTTGTTGCTTCCGGGCATTATGCAAAAGTGAAGCAGGATAGCGACTCCGGGCGGTTTTATTTATCAAAAGGTGATGATAATAACAAAGACCAGTCCTATTTCCTTTGGAAAATGTCCCAGGAACAACTTTCAAGAACAATTTTTCCTTTAGGTGATTTGAATAAGAGGGAAACAAGGGAAATTGCAAGAAGGTTTGAATTGACTGTTCATAGTAAGGCAGATTCTCAGGAAGTTTGCTTTATTCCCGATAATAATTATCATGGTTTCCTGAAAAAGCAGTTGAATAAAGAAGGCAGGGTTATTCCTGAAGGTGACATTGTGTTTGATGGTAATATTATCGGAAAGCACTCAGGCTATCCTTTCTATACCATTGGCCAAAGGAAAGGCCTGGGGGTTTCACACAGTGTGCCGTTGTATGTAAAGAATATCATACCTGAAAAAAATATTGTTGTAGTTGGTCCAATTGAGGAATTGTTCAGTAAAAGCCTGATAGCCGAAGATATCAATTTGATGAAATATTCTCATCTATCGGATGATAAGGCTTATCAGGTAAAAATCCGATACAAAGACATTGGAGCCGACGCAAACTGCAAATTAACCGATGACGGGAAAATGCTGATTAATTTCCTTAGTAACAGAAGAGCAATTACACCCGGACAGACTGTTGTGATATACAAGGGTAATGACATTGTAGCCGGCGGCATTATAAAAAGTTGGGAAGGGAATTAATTGTTGGAACAGAACATTGTTCTGTCCTTACATGGTGAATTGTGAAAAACAATTAATAAAATTTCTAACTATGTATCCATGGTAACTATAAATTTGTGAGTCTTCTGTATTCATTTAACATAATTTCGACATTTTTCTTCCAAGAAAATTCTCTGGTAATAAATTTCCTGGCATTTTTTCCAAGAGATTTTGTGTATAAGGGATTTTTTATAAGGAATAAAATATTTTTTATAAAACTATCTTTATCTTCAGATAAAATAAGTCCATCTTCAGGCTTTGCATTTATTCCTTCTGCGGCAAGCGGGGTTGCCACAACCGGAAGTTCCATTGCCATAGCTTCGAGAATCTTGATTCTGATTCCTCCTCCGACAAACAATGGTGCAATATAAATAGCTGATTCATTCAAATAGGGTTGAACCTGGGCAACATACCCCAGGGGTTTTACACCAATTCCTGAATATTTCGATAACCATTTCGGCTGGCCTTTGCCGATTAAATTTAAAGTAATATCAGGATTTATTTTTCTTAAATCCGGCATAACCTGCTCGATAAACCATTTAAGAGCTTCGATGTTATGTATCCACTGATATGTTGTTGCTAATATTAATTGATTTGGATTTCTATTAATATCCGGTGAGGACTTCCATTCATCAGGATTTACTCCTGCACTGGCAACTACATAATTACCTTCAGGTGCTAATTCCATGGCTCTCTGCTTATCGGGTTCAGTAATAGGAAAACATACATCCATCTTTGAGTATATTTTTGTTTCTTCATTCCTAAGGAAATAAGTCTGTTGTTCAACATATAATCTTTTCGGATTGTAACGTTTTAAATTTTCAGCATACCTTTTCCAAATTACCCATTCTATATTATGCAGACGCAGTCCTGCAGGGATATTACTTGTTTTTTTAACAAAAAGAGCTAATCGAGCCATGCAGGAATGGTCTGCATGAACAACATCAAATTTCTTTTCTTGTATTAGTTTTGAAATGTAATTTAATATTTTTTCATTTATGTGTTTTTCAATATAAATGGATTGATAATTAACAAAGGTTTTTATTATTCTGTAAAATGAATTTTTTGTCGAGTGCTCCAGAAGTTTAATATCTGCATAATTTTTTCCTTCCTCCAAAGCCTCGGGTGTTACTTTATTTCGAATGTTATCTTGAAATGAAAAAAAAGTTACTTCCGCCCCCTGATTAGAAAATTCTTTAAGAATATTAGCAATCCCGATTTTACCTCCATCGTCTGCCGGGAAGGGAAATCTTGGGGCAATCTGTAATATCCTTATTTTTTTAGCCATCTTCTGATTTTATTTGAAAATATCTGCCTGAAGTACCTCATTTGTGTATGGAAAACAGTTACTCCAAGAGTTATATCTTTAATTTTATCTTTTGGAATAACGTTCCTTTCATTTCTTATTGTGTAAAAAATTACAGAAATCATACCAAACATTCCTTCCAAAATGGCTGACAATGGCAGCCGTGATATAATAGCAAGAAAAATCTGAAAGAAAAATATTTCGGTTGACCTCAGCCATGCCCTGAAAAAAGGGAAATATCTCCAGTTATATCTTATATGCTGTTTAGATGCCATCACCCATCGGTTAGGATTATCCCTGTCCTGAGGCGAGGCATAATGCAAGGTTCGTATGGTTGGAAAGTATCTAACGTTGAAACCTGCAACAATTGCCCTCGTGCAGAAATCAAGCTCCTCAAATCCAAACTCCCAAAACCCGCCTATTGTGTCGAAAACTTTTCTTTTGATTGCCGCACCTGTACCGGGAAAAAAATTAGCCTTGAATCCGTCTTCAGGCATTTTGTTCTTATCAATTTTCAATGGATACCAATCCCAGGGTTCGCTGTTCTTTTTGACCTCAATATCCTCGGTCGCTATTATATCAATATGCGGATTAGCCCTGAAAATCTCTACGACCCGTTCAAATGTGCCTTCACTTTCGGGATGTGAATCACTGTCAGTCCTCCATATTATATCACCTGATGACATCTCGACACCAATGTTGATTGTTCTTATATCAAAATTGTCAGGCAGCCACAAATACTTAACCATTGGGTATTCAATCGGAATAATTTCCCGTGTCCCGTCTGTCGAGGCATTATCTACCACAATGATTTCTTTGTCGGGATATGTTTGTTTCATGTAGCCGTTGATGCAGACTCTAAGGTCATCAATCCTGTTCCTTGTAACAATAACGACACTTATTTTCATTCGCTAAATTTAAGCTTAATATTAAAAACTTTTTGAAAATAACAAAAGTTCAAATATATTAAATTTTAATTGATTGTTTAATTCTTAAAACTTATGAGACTGATGAAGCATAAGGGAAGACATCATTACAAAAATATAGTGGATAAACTATATTTGGAAACCAAACCAAATCTGAAAATACCTATTCTTCCCGGGATGTTGTTTCTTGTGGTCATGCTCTCCGGTGTCATTGGTTATTCCATATTATGGAAAGATTTAAATGTATCACCCTACCAGTCTAACACCCTACCAGTCTAACACCCTAACTACAAATGTTCTTGCATTCTATATAACAGTATTTTTTATACAGATTGTTTTACTTGGAACAAAAAATCAATTGAAAAATTTCGAGCAAATTATTCTTGAAAAATAGTTTTACCATAATTTTCCCCATTTATAAGATGGAGATTTTTTTTCATTTAACTCATTTTACTCTTAAGCTATTATTTCTCTTTAAAATAATTTTTAATTAATCCCGGATTATTCATTGAAAAATAAATTATATGCGAAAGGTAAGTATAGCACGGTCATTCTGAGGAGTGTAGCGACGAAGAATCTCTTACAATGGTGTGAGA
>C687J26860_1001351_pt1 | contig 10669 bp, 10 predicted proteins | sample RifOxyC2_FD_26860 | JGI IMG/M metagenome (IMG submission 26860)
GGGGGGGGGGGTGATATTTGACAGAGAGAGAGAGTTATTTGTTAGAGTTTCCGAGACCGAGAAATCACTCTCTGGCAAAAGGAGGGCGAATGTCGTCCGATTTCAAAAAGAAGTCAAAAAAAACAAAAGAAGAAGATGAAAAAGAACAGTTGGAAAAGCTACAGTCCGACAACGACTACGCAGAGTCGTTGAGAAGTGAGGGCGCCAACGATCAAGAGGGTGAGGACAAAAAATGACGAAGAAAAGGTATGGGCGGACTTACAGAACATCGCAAGACCACCCCTACCTCGTTAGAATTAAAATAGTTTAATTTTGGCGAGGGTGGTTTTGCTTCTATAATAAAAATATTCGCTGTGAGGCGGATATTTTTTTGTTGGTGAGTGAACCGCCCCTTGGTCCCCTCCTTGAAAAGGAGGGGAAAGACAGCGAGACAGTTTATTGTGTTGGTGGTTCTTCTTCGGCTTCTGATTCTTTCGGTTTATTATCATCCAACACCACCCCACCCAAATCCATCGTCTGCTCGTCCGCCGGAATTTCGGCTTCGGGCGCGGGCATATGGTGTCCATTGCCAATATGTTCGGTAAACACCTCGCGCGGTTTGGCGCCGTCAGCGGGCCCGACGATGCCGGCATTTTCTAATTCATCTAATAATCTCGCGGCGCGGGCGTAGCCCACTTTTAAGCGACGTTGTAATAATGAAGCGGATGCTTTGCCACTTTCAATTACACATCTTTTGGCATCATCAAATAACGCGTCTTGGTCATCGGTGCCACCGGTAAACATATTTAAGGTGCCGCCACTGTTATCGCCTTTGGCCACAATCGCGTCGTCGTAAGTGGGTGGTTCGTCGCCTTTCAAATGTTCCACTACATGATCAATTTCTTCTTCGGAAATAAACGCGCCTTGTACGCGTTTTGGTTTAGACATGTCAGCGGTCAGGAGCAACATATCGCCGCGGCCTAATAATTTTTCCGCGCCCGGGCAATCTAAAATTGTGCGCGAATCAATAATTGAAGCCACCGAAAAGGCGATGCGCCCGGGGATATTGGCTTTCATTAAACCGGTAATCACTTCCACACTCGGGCGTTGGGTGGCGACAATTAAATGAATACCGACCGCGCGCGCCATTTGGGCAATGCGAATTATTCCGGCTTCCACTTCGGCGCTGGCTTGGGACATTAAGTCCGCTAATTCGTCAATGACAAATACTATATATGGAAGTGGTTCGGACGAGGATTTATTAAAAGAAGCAATATCGCGTTTGCCGGCTTTGGCTAAAACATCAAAACGGCGTTCCATTTCGTTGATAGTCCATTTTAGCGCGTTCACACATTTGGCCGGAGTGGTTATTGCCGGCGTTAATAAATGGGGGATGCCGTCGTAGAGCGTCAACTCCACCCGTTTAGGGTCTACCATTATAAAGCGCAAAGTTTCGGCGGTATTTTGATAAAGTAGACTGGTGATAATCGCATTGATACAAACGGTTTTGCCTGAACCAGTGGCGCCGGCGACGAGTAGGTGGGGCATTTTTAATAAGTCCGTCCACCAAACTTTACCGGCGACATCTTTGCCTAACGCGATCATCATGTTGTGCGGGCGTTTGGTAAATTCTTCAGATTCTAATAATTCGCGCAGTGTTACCATCGCCACTTTTTGGTTGGGAACTTCCACGCCGACTAAACTTTGGCCTGGAATTGGCGCTTCAATACGAATTGGGTGGGCGGCCAAAGCGAGCGCTAAATCATTTGATAAAGTAGTGATGCGGGTTAATTTAATGCCGGCCGCTGGTTTGAAAGAATATTGCGTTACCGTCGGACCAACGCGCACCTCACCCATTTCTACTTCAATGCCAAAATTTTTCAAAGTGCTTTTAATGGTCTCGGCATTGCCTTTGATATCACCGGCCGATGGTTTGGATTTGGAGGTGAATAATAAATCTAAATTTGGTAAATCGCGAATAACGGCTTGAGGCACGCCCACCACTTTTTCCTCTTCCGGTTCGGCTTCGGCTGGTTCTTCTTCTGTTTCGTCGGTGTCGTCAGTTTGAGCAATCGATTTTTGTTTAAAGACGCGCTCTTCTTCGCCATCGGTTTCGTTAATATTATCTTCGGGTTGAGTTTGATTTTCATAATCACCCTTGATAGCAAATTTTACGGGTTTACCCGGCGTAGCCCAAGGCGAAGACGGGTTTTTAAAACTGCCAAAAAACGCAACAATCTCGCGTCCGAGCCAGCCCAAAGTTAAAAATAATTTTTTGTGAATTTCCACCATTTGCGCGAGCGTGGTGTTGAACAAAAATATGAGTGAGACAATCAAAAGTCCGATTAAAATTAACATCCCGCCCCAATAGCCAACATACGAGGCCATTACCCAGGCGAGGGCAAAGCCAATCATACCGCCACCGTAACCTTGTTGCGCCGTTGAGGCCATATCGGCAAGCGGATATTGTAAATGCACGAGGCCGTTGAAACTTAAGAAAAATAAAATCGCGCCGACCGAGTGGGTGTGGCGATAGTTATATTCAATGTCTTTGACGAGTAAGATGGAAGCGGTGATTAAAACCAAGGGGACGCAGTAGCGTACTTGGCCAAACAGCAATGCCAAAAATGAATCCACAAATTGTCCGAGCACGCCGGCCATTTGGAAAAAACTCAAAGTGGCAATGCCAGCCAAAATAAAAAGCAAAACCGCAATAATGCCGTTGTTTAATTCGGGATTAAGATTAAAACGCGGCGCGGCCGGGCGTTTTTGGTAGTGGATCATGCGACGAGGACGAGACACAATAAAAATTCTAAATTCTAAACACTAAGTTCTAAACAAATTCCAAATAAAAATGTCAAAATTTTTGTTTTTTTTGAATTTAAATATTTGGACTTCTTTAGAGTTTAGGATTTAGGGTTTAGTATTTCACACATATTATACCACATTTTCGTAAAACTGGCGCTGTGCATAACTACTTCAACCCATCCCAAATCAATTGCCAAATTGATTTTAACGACATGGCAATGGCTCTTTCTTCTATTATAATCGCGGAATACGGTTTGCGGAAACTTATTAGCAAAACTTTTCCGCCGTAAATGTTTATTTCGGTGTCTAAATTTAAATTTTTGACTAATTTGGTTTGGCGCAATTGTTTTTTGTCTCTGGATTTAATTTTTTTGCCCCAGGGACCGTCTTTGGCAATACAATAATAAAATTGTTTGTTCTGCGCGCGGGTTTTAGGTATTTGCCCGAGCCAATCATCTGGAAAAACGCCAAACATTTTTTCATAGTCAGAAAAACCGTAAATATTTTCACCACTCGTGGTCATATCATCCCAAGCGTTTTTAATTCCTTGCGCCCCGTCAAAAAATTTTACTTTTGGTTTTGATTCGGGGGTGTTAAAAATGGATAATAAATTTGGTAAAAGATTTTTGATGTCAACAAAATTTTGTTCGGCGCGTTTGATTAGGGCTTGGGGATTTTCGGGGATAAGAATAATTTGTTTGTCCTGTATTATTTCACCGATGATATGTTTGTCTTTCATCGGACCGATAAAATTGTAAATGTTCGTGCGTTTGACGCCGGACTGTTTAGCAACATCGGCGACAGTGCCTTTGCCTAATTCCAAAAGCGCCAAATAGATTTTGGCTTCTTTGTCATCTAGACCGAGGTTTTGTAGAGCTAAATTAAGAGTAGTGTCGGACATGGCGGTTGATTGGTTTATTAGTTTAGTGGTTTATTGGTGCGAGTGGTTATTGTCATTCCGACCGAGCTGTAGCGAGTGGAGGAATCCCTTAAAGTTGGTTATTGCAGGATTTCTTGTGGACAATATAACAGTATAACTTTGGCTATTATAACACATATTTTAACATCTGTCAAGTTTTTTGACACAGAATAGTAATTAAAAATGACTATATTTTGGCTAATTTTAAATAAATTATGACAATTTAATCAAAAGTAATATATCGGGTCAATTATCTTGACAATGCGAACAAAACGGTATATGCTATGATGTTCTGCCAAACGTGACATGGGGTCGCGTGTGGTAAACAAGTTCTTTGAAAACGGGAGGAGATGCTGTAATGAAGGCAAAAACAACGACTAAAGGTGCTAAAGCAGTTAGAAAAGGCAATACCAAAACGATCCAGTTTGAGGTTGAAGGACGATGGTATGAGGCCATGGGCGGGTTGGTAGAAGGACCGACCTACATTGATCTTTCTGTCTTGGTGTCTACTTTGAACTCCGTGGGGATCGGAGACGAGGATTGCAAGTTTTTGGCTGATCGTTTGGATCAGCTGCCATCTGTTTTGCGCTACTGTTCCAAACTGTTGACCAACTCAAGGGATGAAGAAGACCCCGGGTACAGTGTGTACTTTACTTGGGAGGGGTCAAGGTGGAATCGTAGGATAGAACGAATTCCTCGTGGCTATTTTCCACAAAGCGGTCGAGACGCTGTGCAGTTTTTCGCGAACGGCGAGATCATGCGGCAGTGGGGGAGCGTTCTTGTAGTGCATCGACTCAATAAGGTGCCAATTCCGTTGCCACTGAAAGAGGTGGCTGTAGAACCTGTTCGGGTTGAATTCTCGGTTGAGGGAAGGCGGTATGAAGTCGTTGGTGGTTCGTTTGACAAGATGCCCATGACTCCGAAAGAGATGCTGGCTGAAGTGACTGACTTACCCTCGGGGAAGGATATTATGTTCGTGTTGGAAGGTCAGTCGGAAATTCCGACCAACCTGCAAAATTACTATTTGCTGACTGGCCATTGGCACCCCTATCAAGGGTATTTGTGCGAATGTCTCGTGTATGACAAAACGACACAGAATTGGGTCATTGGGTGGGTCATGGGTTTTACCAGAAAATATTTTGCCAAAGATGACCTGATTCTGGTTTTGCATCGTCGTACGTAGGTGTTCCAGCATCGCCTTCCTCAATGGTTCGTGATTAACCTTTCAAAATCACCCGTGCGCCACACACGTTCAAAAGTGGCATCATTCTTTGGTAATTAAATTAGTTGTCAAAGAGTAATATAAAACCACGTTTAATCGCGTGGTTTTGTGTTTGTAATTTTGACATTTACCATAATTTATAGTATAATATCAATGTAAAAAAATATCCACAAATAGTATGCTTACCGCAAAAATACAACAAACGTTTAATCGGGCTTATCGGTATTTTGTCGTTCAAAAAGATCCGGTCTTTATCAAACAAAAATATGGTATTCCCGATCGATTAGATTGGACTGTGGAGATTACTCCGGACGGTTGGTTTGTAGCCGAATGCAAAGATTTGTCGGGTATTTTCACTCAAGCCCAGTCAAAGAAAGAATTGTTGGATATGGTAAACGATGCCGTACTTACTTATTTTGGGGTGCCGAAAAGAGAGTCGGATTTTATTTTCAATGAATTTAGAATGGCCAATAACGAAGTAATTCGTTACGAAGCACAATTGCAAACCCAGCCCACTTAAAAAATTATAGATATGGGGGACTATAATTTCAACAAACGGCAGTGCGTATTTGCGCTTAAAAAATTAGGTTTTTATTTAAACAATGATCGCACCGGTAGTCATGATAAATATGCTTTTCCAAAAAATTATTTAATTCCAGCCGGACATCGGCCGTTTATAATGATTCCGAGGCACAATGAATTAAAAGTACAGCATCAAATTATTAAAGAATTGAAAACGGTTGGCGGAGATAAGTTGATGGGGAAATTTATGGAGTTATTATAATGGTGAAAAAATAATTTGGACAACTATGGACAAAAAAGGACTAGTAAAATATTGGGTTAAAACTGCCGAGCATGATTATGATACGATGCTGGCGTTATATCGAAGTAAACGTTATTCGGCTTGTTTGTTTTTTGGCCACATTGTTTTGGAGAAAATTTTAAAGGCGCTCGTGGTGCAAGAAACCAAAAAAGACGCGCCTTATATTCACAATTTAATTCGGCTTTATGAATTGGCTAAATTAGAAAGTGATGACGATTTGATGATTTTTTTAGGGCAGGTAAACGAGTTTAATATCCGTACCAGATACCCGGAATACAAATTGGATTTTTACAAAAAATGCACCGGGGAATTTACCAAAAAATACCACGGTAAAATCAAAAAATTATACAACCAGTTATGTCAAAAGATAAAGTAAAAAAAATTGTTTGTTCTTACGCGGCCGAATTAAAAAAAAGCAATTTTCCGTTTGCCAGTATTTTTTGGTTTGGTTCCACCGCCAAAGGTTTGGCTAATAAATTTAGTGATATTGATGTGGCGATATTTTCTGATAAGTTACGTCGGTTTGAAAATAGTTCCGCCCTGTGGATGGCCGGTAGTAATGTGGATGGGCGAATTGAACCCCACGGTTTCACCGTCGCTGATTTTAACGATAAAAACAATCCGATGGTTAATGAGATTAAAAAGACCGGCATTAGGATTGTTTAATTGAAAAATGAAAATTGATTGAAAATTGTAAATTGGTTTATTGAAAATTTCAAACGTTTCGCATTATTCGCGAGACGTTTTTTTATTGCACATTTGTTCGGAATGACAGCGGGTGATTTTTCTGGTATAATATACAAAGTGGGACAGAGATCCCGATTTTCATCGGGATGACAAGTGTTTAAATATTTATGCCAAAAATAAAATCCCACCAAGGATTCACTCTCGTGGAAGCCGTGGTCGCCTCGGCCATATTTTTGTTATTCGCGATTGGGATTTATAGCGGATTATCGCTGGTTTTTAAAATTGTTTATCAATCGCGCATTAAAATTTTGGAAACGGCTTTACTGTCAGAAGAATTGGAAGTGGCGCGCAATTTGCCATATGAAAGTGTTGGTATTTTAAACGGTGTGCCGGTGGGGGCACTGGCGCGCACGAAAACCGTCACACGTAATAATTTGGATTTTTTGATAACGGCCACGGTGCGCAATATTGATGATGCTTTTGACGGTACCATCGGCGGTAGCCCGAATGACACTTCACCGGCCGATTATAAATTAGTGGAAATGTCGGCAATTTGTTTTGGTTGCGGTCAGGCCATGCCGATTAAATTAAGTACGATGGTGTCGCCGCGACAACTAGAAGGGGCGAGCAGTAATGGCGCGCTTTTTATTGAGGTGTTTGGCGAAGATGGTTTACCCGTGGCCGGGGCTGATGTTCATGTGGCTAATACTGATTTAAATCCGGATTTAATTATTGATGACACCACTGATGCCAATGGTTATTTGCGGATTATTGATACTCCCACCGGCACTTTGGCTTATCATATTACGGTGTCCAAAGACGGGTATTCTTCTGATTATACGGTAGCGACTTCGCCAGCGGTACCGGCTCCGGTTAAACCACCGTCTAATGTTAATGAGCAAACCGTGACTGATATCAGTTTTTCCATTGATTTATTGGGGAGTATTAATTTTAATTCCGTTAACGCCACCTGCGTCGCGGTCGGCAACGCGAATTTTAATATGTACGGCAGTGAAAAAATGTTGAGTATTGATCCGGATGTTTATAAATATAATCAAAATTTTTTAACGGGTGGCGCCGGCAGTATTGCTTTGAATAATTTGGAATTTAATGATTATCATATCAGTGCCACGAGTGGTGTTTATGATATTGCTGGCACGATTCCACCCTTGCCGATTGTTTTACACGCGGGCGCTACGCAAGATGTTACCGCGATTTTACAACCGCATAGCGCTAATTCTTTATTGGTAAAAGTGTTTGATTCCGGCACCGGTTTGCCCTTGTCGGACGCGTCTGTGCGTTTGACCGGCGGAGGCGGTTATGATCAGACCTTATCCACGGGCGTCGGTTACTTGCGTCAGACCGATTGGTCGGGCGGAACCGGACAGGTGGCTTATGTAATTGAAAATAAATATTTTAGCGATAGTGGCACGATTAATGTGTCCGGCGCCACGGCCGGCAATGTCAAATTAAAAAAGAATGGTTCTAAATATTATCTTAGCGGTAATTTAGAATCATCTACTTTTGATTTTGGCGCGCCTATAACTTTGCGCAATTTGGTAATTAACCCCTTGACCCAGCCGTCGCAAACCGGCGCTAATTCTTTGAAATTTCAATTAGCCACTTCCAATTCTTCCACGCCGGCCAGTTGGAGTTTTGTCGGTCCGGACGGCACCGCCGGCACCTATTTTACGGTTGCTAATCCCACTATTCCGGCTTCTTTGAGTGATAAGCGTTATTTGCGCTATAAGGCGTATTTAAGCACTACTAACAACAACTACACCCCCATTTTATCCGAATTGTCCATTACCTATACTAATAGTTGCACCCCGCCCGGGCAGGCGTTTTTTAGCGGTTTATCCGCCAGTTCTTATACCGTGACGGTAACGCGTTCGGGGTATGCGAATAATGCCGGTCAGGTGGATGTTGTCGGGAACGCGGATACGTTTGTTAATATGTCCACGTTGTAATTTCAAAATCCAAATTTCCAATGTCAAATCAAATCCAAAATCCCAAATTCAAAACTGATACCCGCGGCATGTCCATTATTGAAATCCTTGTGGCGATTGGAATCTTTTTGATTGTGTCAGCGGGCACGATGGAAATTTTTATATGGGGATTTCGGGGGCGCGATGTGGTGTGGGAGCAGTTGTCCACCCAAAACGAAGGGCGTAAGGTGGTGCAGGATTTTGTTAATCAATTGCGTCGCGCCGGGCAGTCGGCCACGGGCGGTTATGGTTTGGAGTCGGCTGGTGCCCAAGAGGTGGTTTTTTATTCCAATTTAGACGCGGATTCTTTTCGGGAGAGGATTAGATATTTTTTGGTGAGCACGACGTTGAAAGTGGGGATAGTGAAAGCGACCGGCACACCGCTCGCGTATAATTTAGGGAGCGAAACTGTTACTGATATTGTTCATGATGTCGCCAATACCACCTCGTCGCTGTTTTATTATTATGATGAGGATTATACCGGCGCGACCGGCACGCCGATGTCAGCACCGATTGATCCGGCGCTGGTGCGGGTGATTGGCATAAATTTATTATTAGAAGAAAAACCTAATGTGGCGCCGGTGCCGTTTGCGATTGAGACCAAGGCGGCGATTAGAAATCTTAAGACAAATTGACGAAAATTAACTAATTCACTAATTAACTAATTCGCTAATAAAATTTTCAATTCTTGAATACTTTGGTATTTGATTAGTTAATTAGCGAATTAGGACTTAGTGAATTATTAATAGTTATTAGCATGCTGAATATTTATAAAAAATTAAAATTTGACAAAAGGGGAACAGCATTACTCTTTGCCCTCATCTTCGGCGCCATTAGTTTTAGTTTAATTGTCGTCGGTGTTACCGGTTACGCGGTTTTGGAAAATCGGGCTTCGGTTCATAAACATAATCGCGAAATGGCTTTTCAAATTGCCGAGGCGGGCGTGAATTATTATCGCTGGCATTTGGCGCATGATAAAACTGATTATCAAGACGGCACGGGCGCGGTTGGGCCATACATCCACGAATACGAAGATAAAGATGGCAATGTCATCGGCCATTATTCTTTAAATATTATTCCACCCCAAAGCGGTTCCACGGTCGTTACGATTGAATCCACCGGCTGGTTGGATTTACAGCCCGATAGCAAACGCACTTTAAAAGCGCGCGTCGGGTTTCCGGCTTTAACGGATTTTGCGTATCTTACCAATGTGGATATTTGGATTGGCGACAGCGAAACCGCCAACGGCAAACTGCATGCTAACGGCGGGGCGCGCTTTGACGGCATTGGCAACGCACCCATTACCTCGGCGGTGCCTACTTATATATGTAAACAACATCACGGTTGCGGTAATCAAGAAAAACCCGGAGTGTGGGGCGACGGCGACGAGAGTTTGTGGGAATTTCCGGTGCCGGCGCAAGATTTTTCGCGCGTTACCGCCAAACTGGCCGAAATTAAACGCGAGGCGGAAATTAATGGTATTTATTTAACATCGTCCGGTAAGCAAGGATATCGGCTGGAATTTCGCGCTGATGGCAAAATTAATATTTACAAAGTTAATACCACGGATTGTTATTACGGCCAAGATTATTGGGGCAATGGCCACGCGCGCTTTGGCTGGTTTTGCATTGACGCCGCCACTTTTGGCACGGCAGTGGTATATGATATGCCGACCAATGGCTATATATATGTAGAAGATATGGTATGGGTGGACGGGATTGTCAACGGTCGGGCGACGGTCGGCACGGCGGATGACAAATCAATTGTTATTAACAATAATTTAACTTATTTAGCGAAAGACGGCACTAATGTTTTGGGATTGATTGCTGAGAAAAATATTTTGTTGCCCTACATCGCGCCTAATTACTTGGAAGTGGACGCGGCCATGCTCGCCCAAACCGGCGCGGCCAAGCGATATTTTTATATGGGCAATAAACGGGAAAGTTTAACTATTTATGGTTCGATAATTTCCAATGATTTGTGGACTTGGAGTTATGTGTCCGGTGGCGGGTCGGTGGTGTCGGGTTACAAAAATACCTATGCCACTTACGATGCCAATTTAACTCTAAATCCACCCCCCGGTTTTCCGGTTGGGTCGGAATATTTTTTGGTGAGTTGGGAAGAGATAGAGTGAAAATGTCAAATTTCCAATTTCCAATGTCAAATCAATGTCAAAGCCAAAATGTCAAATTTGATATTAGGATTTTGGATTTGATTGGAAATTGGAAATTTGGATTTTGAAA
>C687J26860_1001420_pt1 | contig 10273 bp, 11 predicted proteins | sample RifOxyC2_FD_26860 | JGI IMG/M metagenome (IMG submission 26860)
GGCCAAAAGCCTTGGATTTTTGTTTTATCAAAATCAATGATATACTTCCGCCAGTAGAGCTCGAGGAGCCATCCTCACGGTGAAGAATCCGTGTTCGACACTCGGATAGAGGGGTTCAATACCCCTTGGCTCCACACTAAAACCGCCGGTTGGCGGTATTTAGTTTAACAAAAAAGCGCCAGATGTTTCTGACGCTCTATTTACTTTATCTTTCTTCACGCACAACCTGTGCGTATCGCTCGCCGGACAATTCCACCGGGCCGTCCTTGATAACATCAATCGCCTTTTTAACATAGCTACGCGCGACCGCAAGGTAAATCCATGCGATACCTTTGGCAAAGAGAACAAATATCGCCGCCGCAAAACTCCCCAGCGCCACCAGCGATCCGCACAGCAGGAAAGCGCTCAACCAATNGTACAGGCTACTAACCGCCGATCTCTTCCGCAAATGCGCAACGCCTCCAAANTCAAACAACTTTTCCGGCGTTACTCTGGCTATGCGTGCGTAACCGAANGAGGCAAGTCCNCACACGAAGATCGGAATANTGATGCAAAAGACCCAAATGAAAAACGCAACCAGATTGTCAAACGCCNCAACTTCAGAAATCGCTCCCAGCAATTTACCGACGTTGTAAGCGATGATCAGCGGAATCAGGACATAACCGCTAGCATACATCGAAATGTACACCCCGATCGGCACTTCCGGCGCCGATTGCTTCAGCCAATGGTCGGACAGAAACTCATTCTGCGCGCGACTCAGATTCAGCTTCTCGAGCAACTTCTTTTCCTTCTTCGACAGCTCGGTTCTCATCTTTGTCCCTCCAACTATGGCTGTCAAAAAACACGACTTCGGATTTTGCAATCTATCACACAACTCAATTACTATCGGCTAAAGCCGATAGGTTGAACAAGCGGACAAATGTCCTTATCTCGTTATTTGGAAATTATCCGTCTGAATGTTTTCCCCATTCTGTTCTTCGATATAGTCCATTATCATCTCGTCCGTAATATTTCCCGAGCTAACGGCAAAGTAGCCTCTCGCCCAAAAATGTCCGCCCCAAAACTTTTGCCGTAGTAACTTGTTCTCGCTCAATAGCTTATGTGAACTTCTGCCCTTGATCCATTTCATGATATTCGATATGGACAAGTGGGGCGGATACGCTATAAACAAATGTACATGGTCAACGGCTACTTTGCCTGATATTATTTCCACGTCCTTCGCCTGACATACCTCTCTCACCAAGTCCCTCACTCGTATCGCCGTATCACCAAACAATACCTTCTTACGGTATTTCGGTACCCACACCAGATGTGCCTTCAACGCTGTTTTGCTATGACTGGCTGTTCTATAGTTTTCCATACCCAATCATCCTGCCTCTTTCTCACGGGAAGTTCAAACTAAAGTCGCCGCCTGAAGGCGGGGGATTTCCTCCCCTTCCCTGAGGGTGACATTAACCACTTGTCAACAGCGCGTAATGCTTTTGTGTAATTTTACCAAAGACAGTCGCGTCGGGCTTCAATAAAAAAACAGCCCGCCGAAAAACGAACCATTCCTTTCGATATTACTGGCTATTAACCATCTTTTTTGCAACAAACCAAATTATGCCTATCCCAAATTAAGTACTTCACCGCCGCTCCACCCAAATCCGTAGAATTACTTGTTAAAAGTTTTCCAATCCGTTTCGAAAAAGCTCGTTTGGCGTTGTTGCAGGCCTCCATAGGCGTATGATTTTTCAACAAAGACACAACAACCTGATTTGACGGCTCCAAAAACATCTCAACCGTTTTATCTTGTTCCGGCCGAGTGCGTTTCTCATCATCATACAAAAAAATAAAATCCTCCGTGTATCCGATATACGCTTCAGCGCCACGCTCAATACTGCTTGGGCCCAAAATCTTACCCGAGCGGCAAGATAAAGCATAAACCACTTTTGCGCACAACATTTTTTCATTTTCACCGGCTCGAACCAATGTCTCATTATCTTGGCCGTCTACCACATCATAATCGCCATGGCCATTTAAGAAAATTATGGCCGGGTTATTTCTTTTTACCATGCTTTCAAATTCTTTACGATTTGCGCGCGCTCTGTCTAAATCGAAGACCTTGACACCTTTCTCTTTGGCAAAGTCAATAACTTTTTTCGCCCATGCGGAAATATAGCGCGTGGTCAAATCAAAATTCGGCCTTGTAACGAGCAGACTATGACTCATACAATATTCCCTCCTTAAGGCCGCGCAAGAAACTTAATTCCACCTCAACTATTTTCTGGCCAATATCATCGCCCTGCTCTACGTGGCTGATTAATTCTTGTTTATCAAAATCACCCATTGAGCCGATAGACAGCCCGATATTTTCGGGTAGGGTTTTGAGCCGTTCAATAACCAATTGTTTTATTTCTTGTTCTGAAGCCATACTAAATAATTTGTAAATCAGACAGTTTATCCAAAATCATGATTCCCAATTCCGTATCATTATCCACCTCTAAAAACGCCACTTGCCAAGTAATCGGCCCTTTCCCCGGGACAACCAAAATAATCTCCTCTCTCAAATTTATCGGGAGATTGGCAAACACCTTGTAAAATTGTTGTTTTTGTTGTTCCTTGCTCATATGGTCAGTATAAACAAAATTCAGACAACCAGCAATAGCCCCCCCCTATTTACTATCTTGACAAACCAGACCACCTTACTCCTCCAACCACACATTATAAATCTGATCCCTGTCCACCACCTCCGCATGCTTAATCTGATTCTTTGCCGCGGACAATCCCTTCACGCTTTGTTTTATTTTCTGCGCGAATTGCAAATCAAGCTGCAAATTGAAATCAATAATCCCCGGCTGTTTTTGCACCAGCAAAGAATATTCTCCGTTTTTGATTTGCGCGTTAATGGCATCAGGCAGTTTGTATTTCCAAACAATCGTTTTCGCTTTCTGCGGTTCAACCTCAAAAAAGACTCCGAACGCACGCTTACTAAATTCATCATAAACATCCACCTTGCCCGGCAGAACGTTGATTGCGTGAAGTGGAACACCGTCCGCCCACACGCCGATTAAATCACTACCCGAGGGAACATAAAGACGCGTGTACGTGCGGTAACGCGTGGTTTTCCAGCTGAACGTGCCAAGATTTTGATATGTTACCGCCNCTGAAGCAACCATGTCACCTGCCTGCGCAGGCAGGCNGTTTTTTTCCGGCGTTAACGTGTACTTCACCGTTCGCGCCATGACCGAGTCGGTTTTCAGCGCGGCCAAATTCGCGTCAACGAGCATCAAATAATCGCCGCTAAAATTTTTCACTTCTCCGGCCCAACCGTTTTCCACGGCCAACGTCTGCATGGGCGCGTCGTTGAAATACAACAAAATTTGTTTTTCCTTCACCTCTTCCGAAATCAAGTCTGTCAAACTCGTCCACTCGCTCATCGGGAGCGTGTAAAGCCGCGCCAGCATTTGCTGGCCAAGATCGCCGATAACATCTTTGCGATCAGAGGTGGCCACGCCTTTTTCGTTATAACCGAATTCAACTTCATATTGCAACTTTTCCCAAAAATTCTTTTTATCAAACGTCAAATCCCCCACCTTGAACTCGCCGAGCACGCCGATCAAATTTTCAATCACCGTTGGCGTAATGGCAATCACGCCGTCAAGCTTTTCTTTGCCGCCTTCCTCCACATAAAACCACTCCGCCTTTTCCGCTGAAGTCGGCCAATCCGGCCACCAATTGCTGTCGCGAAAAAACCATTTGGGCTGATTCATGTACTGTTTCATCGGCGCCGGCGATTCGATGTTCAATGTCTTATTGACCGGCTGATCAAGATTGTAACTGTTATCCGTGAAAAAAGTTTTAATCTCCGCATTCTCAATCTTCAAAATTCCGTACGTGCCGATAAATCCGCCGCTCGGCCGCATCTCACGGTTATTTTCCAAAATAAAAAGGTAGGTGCGTTCGGCCGGATAGCCGGCAAACGCGGGCAAGAGCTTCGCCATTGTAACCAAATTACCAAACGCTTTTTGCGTTTTCGGTATCTTGTCGCGCAAGGGGTTCACCGCTTTGTCAAAAATAAACAACGGCTGACGTCGATTGATGTCAACCAACTTTTCTCCGGCCAATTTGAATTCCGCTTCCGCCGCAGTCAATTCATCCACGGAATCGACCATGATGGCCAGCATTTGTTCTTTCTTTTCCGGTGAAATGCCTTGCCATGATAATTTTTCCATTTTTAACGTATCCTGTATTTCCACGCCGATTTGCGTGATATTTTTCAACGATCGAGAAACAATCGCGCCAATCTCAATCACGTCCTCGGCCACGGTCAATTGATTTTTCACAGGCGCGCTGCGGAACACCGCAGCCTCCCCCGCGATCGCCAATCCTTGCTTTGCTTCACCAAAGCTTTTTTCCGCCGCGGTCAAAGAGGCCAGCGCGGACTTGAAATCCTGTTTCAAAATAAAATCTTGCGCCGCCGTCAACTCGGTCTGCCCTTCCAAACCGGACGCGTAAACGGATTTGAGCGAAGCATAATATGGCGCGATGGACACGCCGGCGAAGATGCCGATGCCGATGGCCAAAATCAACATCACGACGATGAAATACGGCAGAAGTTTGAGCGGAATCAAAAGATAACTCCAAGCGCTTTTGGCGGGAGGAAAATGATCGGATTTTGGCGCCCCGAAGTACACGCTACGCTTGACTTCAAGGCAAGGGGGGATGAAATTTTGTTTACGGTTAAACATATTACGTTATACACAGTCTACCAAAAAACTAACTAATTTTACACGAATTAACTCAATTGATTGACAAATCATTGTTTACTGCTATAATGCAATTGTATCATTACGAAAAAGACCCCTTTAAGGTTTCGTCCTTACTGGGGGCTTTTTCTTTTTAATAGTTGCACTTTTCCCTTTACACCATCAAGATAGGTGATTGGGGCATTTGTTCTTTTTAACAAAATCGAACATAAATTTGGTTTATTCGGCGACAACAATATTCGTAGGCGCTTTTTTTCAATTAAAAATTTCACTAAACAGGCATAATCGCCATCGCTCGTAACAATAATTTGTTTATTGCATTGATTTTCGTAGGCATCCACTACGCATTGCAATACCAAATCCGCGTCGCAATTTCCCTTCGGACTGCCATCTCGACTATATATCACCTCTTTATATTTCAAAATAAAACCGTCCTCTTGCAGTGCGGCATACAAGTCTTTGTGTTTCGGAATAAGTCCAATAAAATAATATGCTCGAGACACACCATATTTGTCCGTAAGCCATTTGCGAAAGCGCCCATAATCCATTTTCCACCCTGAATCGCTTACGCCTCGATATAAATTATTCCCATCAATATACGCGAAATTGTTTGGTTTATTCATACCTGCCCATTATATCAGTTTTCATCCCAATAAAAAAGCCGCGCTCGAAACGCGAACTTTCAACTTAAAAATTTGGCCTCAACGAAATTTCCATGTATAATGAATCTGCCCGCCGGTTTAGCAATATACTGACGGGGTATCACATCCGAGGATCATCCTCTTTGCGGAAGGTGATTTTTTTATTGCAAAAAAACCGCTTGCGAGGAAGCGGTTTGCGTTATAAAACTACTTACATTCCAAATCTCCGTTTGCATTAAGCTTCAAAACCCAAGCGTCAGTATTGCCCGCACCCTTTGACTTTGTCACACCAGCCATAACATATCCGCCTTCGCTTGTTTGCCTGATTGAATGTGCGGTATCAGACTCTATCCCCCCAAAGCTTTTATCCCATTCCAAATTCCCAGACGCATCGATTTTTAAAATCCAGACATCATTAGACCCTGCGCCTTTTGAGGTTGTTCTTCCGGCGACAATATATCCCCCATCACTTGTTTGCCAGATTGAATCTGCAGTATCGCTTTTACTTCCTCCAAAGGTTTCATCCCACGACAAGTCCCCCTTTGAATCGAGTTTAAAAACCAAAACATCATGAAAATGAGTTCCGGCAATGTTTGAAGTTGAAAAACCAGCCACAATATATCCACCATCGTCTGTCTGCTGAACTGCGGATGCACCATAACTTTCTTCTTCACTTTTACTAAAAGTTTTATCCCATTCCAAATCTCCGTTTGAATCAAGCTTGAAAACCCAAGCATCGCCCCATCCGGAAAGCTTTGGCAACATATACCCAGAGATAACACATCCCCCATCGACAGTTAACTCGACCGCCAGTGCATTATCTTGACTATCTTTTCCAAAGGTTTTATTCCATTCCGAATTTCCACTTGAATCAAATTTAAAAACCCAGGCATCACCGTTTACTGTACCTTCTGAAAACGTCATGCCAGCCACAATGTATTTTCCATCTTCCGTTTGCCGCAAGGAAGACACATAGTCGTTATAGCTTACTCCAAAAGTTTTATCCCACATTAACTCACCATCCAAATCAAGTTTCAAAATCCAAGCATCATCTCCCCCAGCGCCTTTTGAGGTTGTAGTACCCGCAGCAATATATCCACCTTCTGTTTGCTGGATTGAAGTTGCATAATCCCACCCCTTACCCCCAAAAGTTTTGTCCCACTCTAAATTTCCATTCAAATCAACTTTTACAATCCAAGCGTCAAACAGTCCTGCGCCTTTTGAAAATGTACTACCCGCAACAACATACCCCCCATCATTAGTCTGCTGTATAAACATTGCGCCATCATCGCTAACTCCGCCAAAAGTTTTTTCCCATGCATCACACATATTTGCCACAAAGATTTTCACACTTTGGCTCGCATCCTCATCCCCATCCCCCACCCCAAACATCACCTCATACGTCCCCGCCTGCTGAAAACTCGGCGTCCACTTGAAAACCGCGTGATGCGTGCCCCAAGACGGACCAACGGGAACATAAGAGTCGTCGAAAACAGCACCGGCCGGAAGATTTTGCGCGAAGAAAGACAAGTCATCGCCGTCATCGTCAAGTGCTGACAAATGAATCTCGTACGCTTCGCCTTCGTCAATCTCCGTCTTTTCCATCGCCAACATCAAAACCGGTGGATTATTCAAATACTCGCACGCGCCATCGAGGCAGTAGTGCTTCGCGCTGTATTCTGTGCAATCTTTGTAATACCAGTAATACAAATTGTTTGCGTTGCACGCGCCTTCGATCACGTACGTCGTGCCGAATAAATCCAAACAATAGTCAGTCACGCCGGCCGGATTGGTGTCAGTCGTCACAATGCCGATGTTTTCGAAATCAACGCCATCGCTGTCAATGCACCATCCCTGCGTTGCTGCCTCCGCTTTCGCATAACAGCCCTTGGAACATGGCATGTACTCATTCCACTTTTGACCGAGCAGAAGCGGCAGGCAACCGTTCGACCAGCAGCGATAGAAAACCTTCTGCTGGTAATTGTTCAAGCCAGCTTGCACTTCCACCGCGACCAAAACAACAAGAACTCCGATAACCATCGCCACAACCTTTTTCATGACAATCCTCCATTGTTATTGTCAAAGAACTACTCTTCGCATTGTCCACACAGCTTCGCCAATTCCGCAGATTCCCATCCGAAGCCGAACAATATCACATAACGCAACGCGCGTCAATGTTAAACTTTTCTCCAATTCTGATTGCCCACTCTTCATCCAAATAAAAAAGCCGGAGTTGCTCCAGCTTGTTCTCACTGATCCGTCCGCCTGCGATACTCGATGGCAAACGGCACCTTCTTCTCCTGCAAAAATCGCTCAAACGCGTCCGCCACAAGGAACACCATTTCCCTGGCATTTTTGTCGTCATGGTCACGAAACAATACACCCCTTTTTTGGTAGCCGGTATCGTCAAAAAGATACATCTTGCACCAACTCAACAATCGCCCGTTTATGACCACACCACAAATTCCACCTTCATGGTTCCACTCAACGCGATCAACAGACTCAATCGCCATTCGCGCCTTCGCATCACAGGAAGATATAAACTCTTTTACCAGCCCGACCAAGAATCGCCTAAACTCTTCGTTTGGCAGTTCTCCACCCATGACGAATTGCGCCCAAGCCTGACGGTTTTCCCTCGGGACAATTTCTTTGGTCATCATTCAGCACCTCCGTTGTTTTATTGAACATCAATTAACCAATATCAAATAATATTGAAATAGTCAACCGGCCCCTCACCCCTCCCGCATCTCCAAAATCCTATCCACCCGAAACACCCGTTCCTCTCCCCGACTAACGCAATCCGCCTCGACACCACGAGAAGAATTGCTAAACTCTCTGACTAAAATCATGTATCGCGCGTGACCCTCTCCGCCTCATGCAAAATATCCTTCTCCACCAAAAACACCCCCTCATTCTCCGCCATCCTTATCATTTCCGGCGTAAAACCACTCTTGCTGAATAAAATATAATACTCTCTTCGATTATCTTTATGCCAATCCACCTTGCCCGCTTTCTTTTTCAATTCTTCATAAATACTTATCCCCACCGGTTTTTCCGACCACTTGCACTCGCCAAAAATAATTTTCTTTTGCGAAGAACTGAATCCCACGACGTCAATTTCTTCATTATTATCCCAATACCGGCCCACCTGTTCAAACGGGAAAATTTTTTCCAACCAAGTCTTCAATAATTCAACCGCGACCCGCTCGTACACCTGCGCGGCGATAAGTTTAAAATTGGAATTTACATTATCGTTATATTTTACGCCATTGAACATTTTTTCCAGAACATAATCATAATTTTCCATTTCCAAATAACTTTTGTAAGGGAAAATATATTGAAACCAAAAAACGAAAAAATTGTCGGAAATTTTATATAAACCCTTGCGTGATTTGTCCGGCTTTTCTTCGGTAACCGGTACTNCTCGTTCCACCAAACGCAAATTTATCAATACGGAAAGATATTTGTTAACGGTCGCCTTGTCCATGCCGACTTCGTTGACGATTTCACTTAGCTTTCTTTTTCCCAAGGCGATTGCGCGCAATATCGCCAAATAATTTTTGGTTTCGCGCAGTTCTTCTTTNAGGGTAAACTCCACTTCATTGTACAAAAAAGCGGTTTTGGTGAAAATCTTTTTCTTGATTTCCTCAGACAGCTCCCCACCGCCTTCAAACTGCTTCAGATAGGCCGGCATCCCGCCGGTGATGGTATAAATATTGAGAAAATCAGAAAAGCTTTTCTCCGGAAAAAATTTCCGGGATTGCGTAAAATTCAATGGCTCAACTAAAATCTGCCCGGTGCGGCGGCCAAACAGAGGCGCGCTTTGGTTCAATGTTTCTGATTCCATCATGGCAATACTGGAACCGGACAANATTAAAAGTATTTTGGTATTTTTAAAATATTCATCCCAACCTTTTTGAAAAAGGGAACTGGTTGATTTATCATTTTCAGTCAGATATGGATATTCGTCTATCGCCAGAACCAACGGTGCGGTGGTTGTTTTTGTTTTCAAATATGAAAACACTTCCAACCAATCGCCAAAGCCATTTTTGATTAAAATTTCATCTTTAAAGTAACTGCCAACGACTTGCCCCAGCTCTCGCAATTGATCAACAGTCGTGCGCTTGTCGGCCAAAAAATAGATCGCCGGTTTGTCTTTGATAAATTGTTTGATCAGTTCGGTTTTTCCCACGCGTCGTTTGCCGTAAATAATAAAAAACTGCGCAATATTTGATTGCCATTTCTCATTAAGTGTCTTTAATTCTTGTTCACGGTTAACAAAAGGCATATCTTTAGTATTTAAATTAGTATACTCGTAAGTAGTATACCTCACGAGTATACTACCTGTCAATATTGCCTTTTTTATGTTATCTAAGCCAAAAAACGGCAACAATAAAGATTAAAATTCCGGCAAATTCTACCCCTCCCGCATCTCCAAAATCCTATCCACCCGAAACACCCTTTCCTCCTGCCGACTCAAACAATACGCCTCCACGCCAAGATACGTTTTCCCCATGTATTCCATCTCGCCAATGCGATGCGGGATAATCTCGCGCTCCGATCGAATGTCATTTGCCTTCAAATAAACAATCTTAAGCGGCCGCTCCGCTTCAATCGCAGCCTCAATCATTTTCGTTTTGTCCGCCAAGCTCATCACCAATTCCGACTTTTGATATTGAAATCCGGTCATGTATTTCACCACCCGCCAATCCAGCCACACGTGGCATTTCCGCACCGGCTTTTTCAAAATCAATCCGGCCAAACTGACACACCGGCTAAGCGCAACATATAGCTGACCGGGTGAAAAAGTGCCATTGCCGATATCAAGTATCACTCGCTCAAACGTTTTGCCTTGCCCCTTGTGAATCGTCACCGCCCACGCCA
>C687J26860_1001431_pt1 | contig 10237 bp, 6 predicted proteins | sample RifOxyC2_FD_26860 | JGI IMG/M metagenome (IMG submission 26860)
CAACTATGTGGGAAACCTTCGACCTGTCCGGCGGATGTCTGCCGGACCGCTCTAACCAACTGAGCTAATCGTCCATGATGTCCTCATCAGACGCATGATATACAAAGAAACTCTATGGAACAAGTCCACTAAAGATAATAAAAACAACGGACATTATCCGTCGCTTTTGTCTGGTGCGAACGGGGAGACTCGAACTCCCACGAGGTTGCCCCCACTAGCCCCTCAAGCTAGCGCGTCTGCCAGTTCCGCCACGTTCGCAAGTTGTATCTGTTTACACCTTTTTTTTACCACTGTCCAGAATTTAGAAGCAAAACCTTTGTTGCCGCTATACAGATTCTAAATAGGCCAAAAAAATCGTTAGTAGATTCTGGGCGAGATGCTATGTACCCGTCTGGACTGAAGAAAGTTCACGAGGTGCACTTTTTGAACAAACGCGACGAGCTAACGAATCATAAAGGTAGGTATAATTCGCCTGGCTCAAGACTTGTTCAGCCTATCGAGCAAAGACCCGCTCCCGACCAGTAATGACCTTCAAACAATCAGGCACTACATCAATCTCTAAATGTTCCTGAACAAAGTGATAACCATCAGCAATTGCATCGATCGGTTCGTCACTACTAATATCGAGCTTCTTGAGAGTTATAATACTCGAAGATCCGAGTGGTCGGCGGCGTCCAAGTAAGCTGGTTACCCGAGGCATTATGAGTGCATCAAGTAATCCATCCATTGGGTCGCCTGGAACGTTAGCCGTCTCATGATCAACACCGAGCAATTCTCCGCTTCTCAAATTACTAACCACAATCTCGCAATCATCGGCTGGAGTAGTAATTCGATACTTACCATCGCCACCAACAATCGTGACTCGACCACCGGGAATACGCAGCGACGACAGAAAAAACCGACCATTAACCCGACCAAGATCGATCTTTTGGGTCACTCGCTTCGATAAAACATCGCAAGCACCCTCGCCGTACGGTATGCCCAAAGACTCGGCAATATAAGTCGGTTCACCAATCGGAATAATGCCTAAAGTAATTTTTTCACCGCCGATGCCTTCGACGATTTTAGAGACAGTTTCATCATTGCCAACTGCCACAATAGTCTGTGTACCACGTCGCACCTCATCACGAATCAATCCCTTAGCACTAGTGAACGGCGAAAGACGGCCGATTTTGCCGCTGATCCCCAGGTCAGTCAGCCGAGTCTCGACCTCCGCCAGTGTTCGAGTGTGCTTTTTCAGCGTAAGAAAGCTGTCGTAGATGTAGAAATACATCCCAAATGATTAAAGCGGCCCGACACTCCTTGCATCGACGGCCGCTTACAAAAAACTACTTGGTAAAAAAGGCGTTGACTGTTTTTTTATTGACCTCTTTTTCACCCGCTGTCTCATCTTTAGTCATCTCATCATCGATCTCATCATTCAAAATAGTTGCTTCACTTTTGTCAGTAGTCTTAGTTGAACGTCCAACCTTACTCGATTTGACGGCCGAAGTTCCTTCGCTACCCATGGTAATTCTGCCGCAAATAATAGCACCACTCGCAATTACCAAATCGGCGGTACGGATATCACCGAACACCTTAGCTGTCGGCTCTAGCTCCAAACGATCAACAATATCGATATTACCCCGAACTTCACCAGCCACCGTAGCATTGGCCGCTCCCACATCGGCCGAAATTCGTGCTCGCTCGCCAACCTTCAAATCCTTCTCGGTCCTTAGACTACCCTCAACTTCACCCTCAATGAGGACGTTACCTTGACTTACGAAGTCACCCTCTAATTTCACCGAGGCGGAAATAATTGTCTCCGGCTCGCTTCCTATCTCTCGATTGGTCATAGCGTCTTGCTTCTGAAACATATTTATCGTGCTCCGCCGACCGACGGAAGCCACAAGGCCTAAAATTGATTCAAACCCGTCTAAACGGTCGCAATGAGTATAAACCGACGGTTTTGGAGTGTCAAAGCGATTTTTTGGCCAATATCTGCAAGATCGGCAGACAAAAAAAGAACCTGACCTAGAAAAATTTTAACTATTTCAACGTAAACACGCTTATCTCTTAACAACTTTAGGCAGACTAATGCTGAAAGTAGCACCTTGACCCACACCCGGCGACTCGACATCCATCTTGCCGCCGTGACTACCGACTATCCTACGAGCAATATGAATTCCTAGACCCGAACCACCTTCCTGCTCAAACTTGATTTCCTCTAATCCATGAGCCAATAGACGACGAACTTTTTGTAATTGTTGTTCAGATAAACCATGACCGGTATCAGTCACCAAAATATTCACATAACCTCCTGCCACATTAACAGTCATAACAATTGATCCTTGATCAGTGTACTTAACAGCGTTATCAATTACATTCGTTAGAGCATGATAAAGTTTGCCAGAGTCAGCCATAATTGACGGGATTGGACCATCAACAACCAAACTAATCTTTAATCCTTTCTGCTTAGCTTCTGGCATCATCTCCTTCACCACATCTGCCAAAATTAAATCAAGCTGTACTTTCTTCAAATCCAACTTCAGTTCGCCCATCTCTATCTTAGCCACATCAAGAAAGGTCTCAATGGTATTACGCATGCGCTCGACCGCAGCGATATTTGCCTCTATCACCTCTCGCTGCTTCTTGGTAATCCGACCAAATGATCCATCGGTCATCATAGACAAGTAACTAAAAACCCCAGAAAGTGGTGCACGTAATTGATGCGAGGCAAAAGACAAAAAACGCATTTTAATTTTATCTGCCTCCATTAGATGGAGGTTCATGCTAGTAACTTGATCGCTTAAATCCTCAACTCGACGTAATCGTTTAATCTCGACTGAAAGCGAATGAAGTACAACCACACCGTAAAGAACTAAGACGTTCAAAAATACCAGACGGAAAGAAAAGTCGAGTGCTGATCTAGTCATAACCACATCAGCAATAATTAGAATCACAATCGTTAGAAAGAATAGCTCACCACCGATCAATCGGAGGTCGTTAAGTATTCGACGGCCAACCATCGGCAAGGCCATAATCAATAAGCCGACCGCTAGTGCAAGATTAGCCGCCCAAAAAGCTCGTAAATTATATGGAGCAGCTGCACCAACTAATACCGCAAAAATCGCATTAAAGGCCACAATCGAACCGGCGAAAGACGATAGGTATGGACCGTGTGGTCTGGATTCACTGGTACGGTGACGTGAAGCCAACAACAGTGCTAGCAGTGCAATCAAAAATACCGCAGCAAAATGTAATCCAATCAATAAAGAACCGATACCAAATATCAACTGACCATCCTCAAAAAAAACAACTGTATTAGTCAAATAGGCCAACCAAAAAATTGCAGCATTGGGTAATAAAATAATGGCCTGAACCAAAGAGGATGGAATACGACCACGAAATAACGTTAAGACATAAAGAAGGAACAATACTGGCAATAACGAACTAACGAAGACTAAAGTATTCAACCAAAAAACAGACTGTCCTGGCGTTTCAGCTATCCGCCACAAAATATGGGCAAAGGACCAGTAACCACCCATAGTTAGTAATGCACCAAGCATGACATTTCTAGGACGATGGCGATTACTAAAATAAATCCAAAGAGCGATGCCAAACAGCAGCACCCCAATCAAAATTGCATTGTGTTCCGTAAAAGCACCAAAGGTCATAAAAGTCGGAATGGAACACATCTATTCGCTACAAAAATTTTTAGTGTGTCCCCTATCACCCAATATAATACCGCGATCAGACGTCTGTTCATAGGATAAAATAAAAATCGTCCGTTCTCATAGGTGAGTCGAACGATTTTTTGATGATATTTTTTTGAGAAACTACATTTCTTTCGGTGCATCGATACCGAGTAAAAAGAGTGCGCGTTCCAATGCTAATCTCAGAGCTCCAACTATCATGAGTCGACGAGTGCGATCTTGATCATCGACCGACAACACCGGCACATCACGATAAAAATCGTTAGCCCGCTGCGCTAAATCGAAGGTGTACTGAGCAACTAACGATGGATTGAAGTTACCAAAGAATCTCTTTTTGCGATTAACATCGAGTTCCCCACGCACCGGACCAGCACTAGCCACAAAAACCGTATGTGGTAAGTCAGCCACCTGACGTAATGCAGCAAACTCCTCTTCGGTAAACTCGCCAGTAATGTCGGAAACATAATCTATATCCATTTCAGCAGCCTTAGTTTCAATCGAACACATGCGCGCATGAGCGTATTGAACATAAGGGCCAGTGAAACCCTCAAAGGCTAACGACTCTTGCAAATCAAAAACAATCGGACGCTCGGCATCTTGTCGTAACATGGCGAACTTCATCGCCCCTTCGACTACAGTCCAAGCTACCTCATGCAATCTTTTCTTGTCCCAATCTGGATGACGATCAAGTGTCTCCTTCTCGGCTAACCGCATCATCTCATCGCGAAACTCAGCGTAGGTAATAACATTCCCCTTGCGTGAAGACATTGCACCTTCCTTCAAGGTGACAAAGTCGTAGGCTAAATGCACCATTCGTTTGTCGAAACCAATCCGCTTGAGTGCAGCGAACAACTGACGAAAATAAAGCGACTGACGATTGTCCACTATGTGTATAGAAGTGTCGATATCTTTGAACTCACTAAACTTCAGTTGAGCTAATTCCAAATCCTTGGTGGCGTAGAGCGAATTACCGTCTGATTTCAACAGTAGAAAGACACCCAGATCTTCTGATTCAAGATTCATTATAATAGCGCCTTGCGACATTTCGGCCTGACCTTGCTCGAGCAATTCACGCACCAACTTTTTGCCCGGACTCTCGACCTCGGACTCGTAATAAAAACGATCAAAGTCGCAGCCCACCTCCTTAAAAATGCCCTGCATCTCATCCAACGACCACTGGCGTGTCTCCTGCCAGAGTGCGGTCCAATCCTGATCACCAGACTCGAGTGCTTGTTGTACAGCCGAAACTTCAGTCTTTAAAGACTCATCTTCTTCGACCCGACGGGTGGCCTCGGTGTAGATGGCACCCAAAAATTTACCTTCCTGTCCCAACTCCGGTCGTTCACCATCGTGAAATTTCTTATAAGCCCACAGACATTTGGAAACATGCGCACCGACGTCACCGATATAGCTAACTGGAATAACGTCCTTGCCAGCAGCCTGCAACAAACGCACAACCGATAAACCAATAAACAAATTGCGCAGGTGACCGACATGGACTTCTTTATGAGTATTAGGCTGACCGTACTCGACAATCAGTCTCTCGGCATGACCGGAATAGTTACCATATCGCTCACCATCACGAGCTAAGTCCTTGAGTACAGCTCTCGAAAAATTATTACGATCGAACTTGAAATTGACGTAGGGACCGACTGCTTGAGCCGAAGCCACGAGCGAGGTCGACTTGAAATTGTCGGCTAGGACTTTAGCGATTGCAGCCGGCGACTGGCCGAAATATTTTGCCAGACTGAAACAAGGCGAACACAGATCACCTAGACTGCGATCGGGTGGCAGTTCCAATATGTCTTCGGTAATCGAAGAAAAATCACTATCAATTTCTCCTTTCGATCCACCTCTCAAGATATTCGATTGCAAAACATTGTTCATTGCATGACAAATCTCCACCTTGGCCTGATGTAGAGCGGTATCAGCTTCGCCGTTTTCAAACTTTTGTGTGTCTTCTGTGGTCATGCCCTTTAAGCATTAATCAAATCTACTTCTTTATTAGACGAACAAAGTGTCGCTTGCCCTTCTGAATCACCGTGCCACCATCCTTAATATCGACTAATGCGTTGATGTCGGTAATTACCTGATCATCCACCTTCACTCCGCCCTGCTCAATAACTCGCCGGGCCTCACCCTTCGATGTGACGAATCCAGTCATGACCAACACGTCAACTAGAGTAATACCATCCTCAACCGCTAGTTCCGGAATCTCCTCCGGCTTGCCACCCTGCCTAAATACAGTCTCAAAACGAGACTCAGCCTCGTCAGCCGCAGCCGATGAATGCAGTTCGGTAACAATTGCACGCGCCAACCGCGCCTTAGCATCTCGAGGATTCATCTTCCCCGACTCGCAGGCTGTACGCATTTCTGCAATCGACTCGTCTGGTTCGTCCGTTACCAGCGTCCAATAATCCCACAATGCCGAATCCGGAATCGACATTACTTTGCCGTACATGTCAGACGGATCGTCTTCGACTCCGATGTAATTATCGAGCGACTTGGACATCTTTTGCACGCCATCAGTTCCAACCAGGATCGGACCTAATAATAAAATGTCCTGTTGCACCAATTCCATTTTCCGTTGCAACTCACGGCCGGCCAAAATATTAAACCGTTGGTCAGTTCCACCAATCTCTACGTCCGCCTCAACCATGACGGAATCGTAGGCCTGCATCATCGGATAAAGTAGTTCATGCAAATGAACATCCATTCCACCCTTCAGTCTCTTTTCGAAGTCGTCCCGTTCTATCATCCGAGCCACTGTAAACTTGGCAGCCACCTGGATTAGTTCAGTAAAAGACATCTTGGCAAACCACTCACTGTTACGCCGTACCTCCAGACGAGTCACATCCAAAATACGACCAACCTGCAACAAATAAGTTTCAGCGTTTTTCTGTACCTCCTCCTCGGTCAACATCGGACGAGTCTTGGACTTACCACTAGGATCGCCAACCAGTGCAGTATAGTCGCCAATGATCAGTACTACGGTATGACCCAGATCCTGAAATTCACGCAGCTTCTTGAGTGGTACCACATGTCCAAGATGCAAATCTGGTGCAGTTGGGTCTGCTCCAAACTTAATACGTAACGGTCGACCTAAAGCCAACTTCTCTTTTAAGCTATCTACGGAAATAATTTCGGTCACCCGACGACTCATAAGCTGGTCAAGGGCGTTCGGGTCGGTTGTAGATGTCATATCGAAGTCTGTCTATAAGTAATAGTAGAGCTGGTTTTAAATGTGTTGAAGGATAGAATCTTAAATATATTCAAAATCGGCTCTAGGCCAATGTATCGCGAGACAGGCAAAAATGGAAGGAGTACAGGTCAGATTGACCAAGATAAACCAAAATAATAAGACTGAATCCGCCATCCAACTTGGAGGTAGTTATGGCACCAGAGTTCGTTTACCACTGCATCTGGGGTGCGGCATCCATACTTGTACTAGCGGTCGTAATCAAGATTGACCAATCCTCACATCATCGGCTTTACGGTGTTTGCGCCTGCCTGCACTTCGCCGGTGCTGTACTGAGTGGTCTAAACTGGGCATTCACATCGTCAACAACAAACGGTTCGATATTGTTGTCATGGTTTACTCTCCCAGTTCTCTATATAAATCTAGCTGGACTGGCCGCCCACCTAATCTCCAACCATCTACTGATCTCTAAATATCAGTCGGAATCCAGTAATTGGATCGACCAACTCCACCTCAAACTCAAACCGCACCGTCTCCGGTGCGATTTTTTATCTACATTATTCGTATAACTTATCTATCGCAACGACTTGAGCTGATCCTCCAACTTGGTGATACGATCCTCAACTTCGGCCAACTTCCGACGTTCGGTCTCGATCACAGCTGCCGGTGCCCGAGCTACAAAATCGGCGTTGTCGAGCTTGCGATGCTGTGTGTCGGCGTACTTTCGGGCATCTTCAAGTTCCTTTTCTTTCTTCTCTTTTATTGCACTCTGATCGATATTGTCACCAGCTATCGTAATCGCGAGCTGGATACCGCCGGAAGTAGTCGTTGTCCTGGCTCCGGAAATCGCCGTCATCCACGAACTGGAATCAGACAGGCTAACCTGACTAAACCGCGCTAATGACGCGATATTCTTGAACTGTTCGGTCAGTCGCCGAGCTACCTCATCATCCCGAACAAAAAGTTCATCTAATTTTCGACCGGCCTCAATACCCAATTCAGAACGAATGTTACGAGCCGCAACCACTGCTTCCTGCAGTAAAATCATTCCATTGTTAGTCTCGCCATCAAGATTCGATTCGCTCGGCCGCGGCCACTCGGCCACCATCAAAAAGTCACGTTCATCACCAGAGAATGCCAACTGATAAATCTCCTCAGTCACAAACGGCATGAATGGATGCCACAACTTCAACACATTCAATAATAAATACGACAACATTTCACTTTTATCACCCTCCACCTTGGCGATCTCCAAATACCAATCAGCCAGCTCGTTCCAAGTGAAATCACGCAAGGTTTCACCTGGCCGAGAAAAATTGTAGGCTTCGATGTCGGCCGTGACCGAAGTAATTACTGCACTGAGCCGTCCGAGTATCCAACGGTCGGCCAGAGTTTTCGGTTCCGGCACCTTAGTGCCGTCCGGTCGCCCCTCGACGTTCAATAAAATGAAACGCGAAATGTTCCAGAGTTTATTAGCAAAATTACGGTAATAAGCAATCTTGTCCTCGGACATCCGCAAATCGTTGCCCGGCGAGTTACCGATGGTTAGAGACAATCGCACTGCATCGGTACCGTACTTTTCGGCCACGTCGAGCGGGTCAATGATGTTCTCGAGTGACTTGGACATCTTCCTCCCCTCCTCGTCACGAACCAACCCATGCAAATAGACCGTCTCAAACGGAACTTCGTCTAACGCATAAGTTGTCATCAAAATCATGCGAGCGATCCAAAAAAACAAAATGTCGTAGCCGGTTTCCAAACATTGTGTTGGATGAAATTTCTTCAAATCCCCTTTTGGATCATCCGGCCAACCCAAAGTCGAAAAAGTCCATGTACCGGAGCTGAACCAAGTATCGAGCGTATCGACATCCTGTTCGATTTCACCACCGCAATCGGGGCAAGTTTCCGGAGCATCGACTGCGGTAATCAAGCCAGACTGTCCGGCACGCTCATAACCACTAGTATCCCCCACTCGTTCCGGTGCACCCTTCTCAACATAACAACTCTTGCAGTACCAAACTGGAATACGATGTCCGAACCAAATCTGCCGCGAAACACACCAGTCGTGCAAATTCTCCATCCAATTAAAGTAGACCTTCTCGAATCGCTCGGGCAGAATTCTGATCCCACCACCGCGGACTGCCTCCAAGGACATCTCTTTTAGTGTCTTCCCTCTCCGCGACTCGACCGGCCGATTCACATCCACAAACCACTGACGCGAAGTGAGCGGCTCGATTGCTGTGTTGCAGCGATAGCACATCGACAACTTGTGACTCATTTCCTCTTCCTTCTCTATAAGACCTTTCGACTTTAGTTCTTTGACCAACTTAGCGCGCGCCTCGTTAACCGGCAGTCCAGCATACTTTCCGGCAAGCGCAGTCATCTTGCCATCCTCACCAATCACCTTCTTCATTGGTAACTGATTTCGCTCGGCCATAGCAAAGTCCACCGCCGAATGTGCAGGTGTAATACCCACGACGCCGGTACCGAACTCCATATCCACACCCTCGTCGGCAATGACACGGATCTGTTGCAGTCCAATACCAAAATCTACCTCGAAAGTCTGGCCAATCATATCCTTGTAACGCACGTCATCGGGATGCACCGCCACAGCCGTATCGCCCAGTTTGGTCTCCGGCCGAGTCGTGGCCACTGTGAATGGACCGTACTTCAGATAAACTAATGTCGTTGACTCTTCCTTATACTCCACCTCATCATCCGCCAACGTCGACTCACAACGCGGACACCAATTGACAATGCGGTAGCCACGGTAGATCAACCCATCATTAAACATCCGTACGAACATCTCACGCACTACACGGTTCCGCTGTTCGTCAAAAGTGAATGCCTCGCGCGACCAGTCGCAGGACGAGCCCATCTTACGAATCTGCTTGCGGATCGTGTCGCGCGATCCTTCGATGTATTCCTTTACTCGTTCAATAAAACCATCCCGTCCTAGGTCATACTTGGTCTTTCCATCCTTAGCCAGCAGCTTTTCAACCTTGGTGTTAGTAGCAATGGCCGCATGGTCGGTGCCTGGTAGCCACAACGCCGCCCGACCGCGCATCCGATGAAAACGGGTCATTAAATCTTCGAGCGTCAAAAACATGGCATGCCCAATATGCAACGTACCAGTGGCGTTCGGTGGCGGCATCATGATGGTGAACGGCTCAGTACGTTCACCTGGCAAGTTGTCTGGATTGAACAACCCACTCCCCTCCCAAGCTTCATAAATACGACCCTCAACTCCCTTCGGGTCGTAAGCTTTTGGTAATTCTCTATGTTCTGCAGCCATAACGGTACTTCTTATATATAACGAATTGATTGTAGATTTTTTGAGTCT
>C687J26860_1001506_pt1 | contig 9850 bp, 8 predicted proteins | sample RifOxyC2_FD_26860 | JGI IMG/M metagenome (IMG submission 26860)
CTGTGCCTGCATTCTTTTTAAAGAATGATATGATTTTCTTTTTCATTAAAATTCAAACCGATATTTAAGCCCGACTTCATTAATCATTTCATTAAGATATTTAGTTTCGCTTAATGCTTCTTTTCTTTCAAGCCGCATAAAGAAACTCCGGGTGATAGGATATTCAATCTTTACATTTGCAAGACCGAGATCCTGAAAGACAGCAGTTGAACCTCCGATTGAGTATCGAAATTTTCCTGCCCTGCCTGCCAAAATAAATTTTGTATCAGTACCTGTTTGCCTTATATCTAAGCTTTTAACATAATCGCCAAGCTGACGATTGAGAAAACCTCCAACGATTGAACCGGCAAAGGAAGCAGCATAAGAATCGATAATATTTCTTTCTTGCTGGCTTACATTATCATTAAACTTATTAAGCAGCATAAACATCACGGCATCGGAAGCATCTTTTGTGAGATCAGGTTTGTTATTCTCAATATCTTTTGTGCCAATATAAACTGCAAGCTTTTCAGATTGCTGTGCAAGATTCTTATCCAATTCTTTTAGAGCGCCTTTAATCTTCATTTTTATTGCTACTTCAACTTCATCACTGCCGGATTGATCTCCTTCGCCGTTTAAGGAACTCTCCTCCGGGTAATAATAATTTTTATATACTGCAGTAATATCCAGATAAGGATTACTAAGTTCACTTTCAAACCTAATTTTACCTTCCGCAGTAAATGTTTTAATAAATTCCAGAGTTGAACCTTCAAGCAGCTCGAGTTCGCCTTGCGCAACCGGTTTACCTCTAATACTTTCATACTGAAAATCTCCACGTAATACTGCAATTAAATTCTGATTAAACTCCTGTGAAAGCACGTAAGTAAAAACAGCTTCATCTTCAACTTTTACATCTATGCTGTAATCAAATTTGCTGGGTTTTGAATTCTGCTGCTGTTCTTCTGAAGAATTTAGTTTTGATAAGTTCACAAGCTTTTCAAAATCCATAACTTCCGAATCTTTTGGAATAGTATCTTCAATAAACTTGTAAATAAAATTTTCCGAAGTGCTTGTGTAAGAACCTTGCGCCTGTGAGTATGTGAGCTTTGCAACATCAACATATATCGGAGCTTTAAGCTTTGCGCCGTTCTTATCAAACTTAAGTTCGAAATTTCCTTTAGTAGAAACGATCAAGTCACCATATAAGTTTGGGCTGACGTATTTTGTTTCATCCCCCAATACTTTAAGGTTTCCATTCAATACAATTTGGGAAGAATTTATATTGAAATTCTCTAGCTCGGCTTTTCCTCCACCAGTAATTCTACCACCGAATTGCGTTTGCGCTGAATTAGCAAGCAATAGACTATCGACAGAAAGATAATCTTTGGCAACACTTAACTTTAATCCAGCGTGATACTCGAGATTATTATACTTTAGCAGGAATGAGGTATTATCGAGTGCGAGATAACCATCTGGAGAGGGCTCTTGAATTGTCCCACTAACCTGGAGGCTGCTGTTAAGCATTCCTTTGAACTTACTTACACCGGGAATTAATTCTCCATAAGGAGTAAGATCGAGATTGTTTGATGTAAGATTCAGATCTATTTCTTCATCATCTATTAGTCTTTTTCCAGAATCAGTGAAAGAAAGATTTATTGGAATGCTGCCAATTAATTTTAACGCCGGTACTGAAGAGCTACTGTACGAATCAAAAAATTTTATATCCGATGAGAAATTTTTATCCGCATAATTAAAATTACTTACAAAGTCACCGAATTTTTTCTCTTTGTAAGTTAGATTTTCACCATTCAATCCTATAGTCATTAGGGGTCTCGAATAATTACCCGTGATTACAGCATTGAGATTTAAATTTATGTCTAAAAAGCTTAACCCATTACCAGCAGAAAAACTTTGGAAAATGTCTTTTCCTTGGATGTTACTGATTTTTAAATTCAAATTCTGATTTTCATTTGTAGCAAGAAAGCCATCAACTGAAATTTCACCATTTGAATGAAACAATCTGAACTTTTTGAAATCAATTCGGTCTTCAGAAATTAATAAGTTAAGATTATCTCTGTTCTTTATGTCAAATCCCTTGTAGTTGAGATCGAGGTTTTCCACATCAAGGTTGATGGTTGAACTTTTCAAATCGGCTAAGCATATAAGTTCAGCAGATGCATAATCCTCCAGTTTTGATGCAAATTTTATGTCGGCAATATTTTCTTTCATCTTCAGATCAAGCAAAACATCATTCAAATCTGTACCGGCAAAAATACGGCTAGTTTTTACTTTGAGGTTGATGTCAACATCTTCAGTCGATCTTGCCAAAAAGCTATTTGCAATATCTAAATCCAAATTCATCTTGGAAAGAAAATATACATCGGTCTTTCCCCAATACTTAACGTAATTCAGGTCGGAGTTTAAAGTCACAAAAATGCTGTCGTCATCATAAACTAAGTTACCCGAAATATCGCCATCAATTTCTAATCTTTTATCATAGAGAAAAGGAGTGATAAATCCGAAATCCTTAAGATCAACCAAATAATTTATTGAAACTCTTTCATCGTTTTTAGATTTTGTGATAGAACCGATCTTATCCGATTTATTTTGTTCAGTCAAGTATTTATCCAATTTAGCTGATGGTAATACTTCCGCAATTTTTTTCATGAAAGCATTAGTCAGTAAACCAGTTTCTTTACCTATAACTGAAATCGCATCAGGCAGTGAGAACTGGCCCTTAAGAGTAACATCGGCAATATCCGAAATAAAGTTAATCACTCTTTCTTCATTGTTATCTGTAAAAATATCAGTAATTGTTCGCGTACTGTCAATTTCAGTTCCGTTTATTATTGATGGTGAAAGATCAAAAGTTAAAAACATGTTCATCTTATCAATATCAAAATTTTCACCTTCTGTTCTGAATTTGAAATTAAGATCAGTAACTGTGGTTGAGTCCTTCATCAATTGACCGATATCAAGATTACTAACTTTACCGCTTGCATTGTAACCTATATTCTCTTGTAAGAAATCCAATGAACCATCAACCTCTGCTCTGGCTTTATATGCAGCACTGAAAAGGGAATAATCGATGACTCCATCTTTTGCTTGGGCGGTTAGCAACAAGGAATCAAAGTCTATTCCTTCAACAGTAGAACCATCGCCTACAAGAAGAATGTTTGCATTCATTTCATTTGGCGAAAATCCTCTGCCAACAAAATTTCCTCTGAGATTTAGGCTTGATGAAATATTTGCAATGGGCGAAATATTAAAATTTTTAGAAATGAAATTAATGTCATATTCTGCAATAGGTTTTTCTAAATCCATATTAACATCCGAGGAAATTTTTCCAGTATTAGTGGAAAGAAGAACTTTGGATTTAAAGTTTAATGGCCGACCATCAAATGTTAATGAATCAATCTTTACGACACCAAGTTTTTCAAATACCGGTATACCAAATTCAGGAAGCAGCTTATCAATATCGGATTGATTAATGTATGAATTTTTAAAGTCCGCCGAGATTGTCAAATCATCCATATTATTAACGTTTCGAATTACAGCTTTAGTTTCGAGATGCGTTTTTTCATAATCCAGGACAATTTTATTTATATCTAACTGAAGTAAGTTGCCCGATGCATTAAGCTGAACTCCTACTGCACCTTTCAGCATACCTATCGGAGGAACAAATGAAGAAATATCATTAAAGTTAAACTGTCTGCTGTCCAACGAAATATCCATTACGGCGTACTTTAGATTTTCCGTCATAGTTGAATCAAAAATATTCAGACCATTTACTTTTGCATTTAAGGTGATGTCGGAACTTTCTGTGTTCATAAATAAGTCATTCGCAATAATTTCATTAGGATTCACTCCAAATTCACCGGAAAAAGATTTTAGATTGAATGCTGTTATATTCGTATTCAGCGAGAGGTATTCTATTTTAGTTTCGAATGTATTGTTATCAATATCTGCAAACGCTCTTAGGGATAGAAAAATATCATCGATTCTAAAATCATCCATATTTAGTGAAGAATAAAATTCGCTGCTTCGCGCCTTATCATAATTCTGAAGTGCAAAATCAACATTGATCAATTTAAAATCAGCGACTTCAATTCGGAAAGGAAAAGCGGATTTTGATGTGTCTTCTTCTTCAGTTGGTGGAAATAATTTTGAGATGTTAAGAACACCCGAACTATCCTTTACAAAAGCTATTCGAGCATCTTTTATTTCAACTTTTCTCACATAGATTGTCTTTAGAAAAATCTTTAACGGACTTGTTCGCAGTTCAATCATTCCGGCGTTAAGCAGCGTATCCTTTTCCATAGTAACAATTGTGTTTCTTAAGATCAACGAAGTGAAAATTGTGCCTTCAATTTTTCCGATGGAAATTTTTCCGTTTAGATTATCATTAGCTTGTTCAACAACAAAGTCTCGCAGCCAATTTCTAAAAGTTTGTGTTTGGCTAAATCCAAAAAGAAAAATCAGTGAAGCGAGAGTCATCAACCCAATGTATAGAAATACATTGACAATTCTCTGAAACAGAGTTCGCCTTCTTTTGGGATTTGGTACGGGTTGCGTTACTTCGCTATCTGACAATTTGTTCTAACGAAAAGATATTATTATTTGGCAAACGTTTGCGTAAGGATATAGATTTTATTCGATTAAAAAAATATCCAAACAAGCTAACTGCAGAATTTATTTTTGATTGATTCTATGATTTTAGATGTTGATTGGTTGTTCACAAACTCAATAGTTTTAACTTCGCCGCCATGTTTTCCTATTGTCTCTCGACCAACAATTTTATCTATAGACCAATCAGCACCTTTAACTAAAATATCAGGAATGATTTCATTGATTATCTCTTGGGGAGTATCTTCATCAAAAAAAGTTACATAATCAACTGGTTTCAAGCTTGAGATTATAAATGCTCTTTCATCTTGACTAAGTATTGGACGCTTATCACCTTTAATTCTTTTTACTGAAACATCGGTGTTCATTCCCACAATTAAAATATCTCCAAGCGCTTTTGATTTTATCAGATAATCAACATGCCCAGCGTGAATTAAATCGAACACTCCATTTGTAAAAACAACTTTTTTATTTTGCTCTTTAAACTTTTTGCGGAGCGATTTTATTTCAGATAAACTTTTTACTCCGTTCATTTATGATCTTCGCCAATTACTTTGAATAAACGATCAATTTCTATGGGGACAATACCAACTTCACCGCAGACAATTCCGGCCGCGAAATTAGCAAGGTAACATGCTTCCAAAATATTTGCGTTAGCGGCAAGCGCCATTGTTAAGGTTGAAATTACTGTATCTCCTGCTCCAGATACATCAGCGACTTTGATTGCCTTTGTAGACATTCTTTTCTCCGGCTGGTGTTCCTCAAAAACAGCTATTCCTTCTTCGCCGAGTGTCAATAGAACATTTTTTGCTTTTAATCTTTCAAGAATTGTCTTGCCTGCAAATGAAACATCTGAGGTAGTTTTAATTTTTATACCTAACACCTCTTCTGCCTCCTTACGATTTGGTTTGAACACTGTTACATTTTTGTATGCGAAAAAGTTATTGAACTTTGGATCAACGGTTATGAGGATATCATTCTTGTTTGCAAGATGCACAATTTTTTCAATCAATTCTGGAGTTAGCACACCCTTGTTGTAATCTTGAAGAATTATTCCATCAATCTTTTTTATATGTGATTCTAGGTATGCAAGAATTTTCTTTCTCATTTCTTCATTGATGTAATCTTTGCTTTCCTTATCAATTCTAACCACATGCTGGTTGTGTGCGATAACTCTTGTCTTTGCAGTTGTTGGTCGTGTTTCATCAATAAATATTCCATCTGAATGCATTTGATTTTCCTTTATTAGCGAAGTGAAAATTGTTCCATCATTATCGTAGCCAATTACTCCTATTAGAAAAGGAATTCCACCAAGCTTTAGAATATTTAATGCAACATTTGCGGCGCCTCCAAAACGATAAAACTCGTCACCAACTTCGACAACGGGAACAGGTGCTTCTGGCGAAATTCTTTTCACATCACCCCAGAAGTAGCAATCGAGCATCATGTCGCCGATAACAACAATTTTCTTTCCTGCAAAATTATTTTTTAGCTCATCCAAACGATGAGTTGAAATGTTTACCATTGTTTTTCCTAAACGTTAAATATTGCAGCTAAAAATAGTGATAAAAATGAAGTAGTGAAAGGAGGAAGTGGGTACGGAATAGCGGACGGAGATAAGACTTGCTTGCTGTTGATGTAAGCGTGTCTGGGATTAAGATTAAGATAAAGACTAAGACCTGTCCACCTGAGCCAAAGGCTCACAGGTCTAGTGGATGTTATAGGGGCATGATGCCCTTACGTAGATAATTTTTCATGAGATAATATTCTTAATCATTTTTGTAGGGGCACAATGCATTGTGCCCTAACACGTCTAGCAGATTAAGACCTGTCTGAACCAGAATAATATTCATCAATCTCCCATTGCAAAGGATTCAGTTCAATATATTTTCTGATGTTGTATAAATCATTTTCATTGCGGATGATGTGCTCGTAGAATCCTTTTTGCCAAACTTCTTTTCCTAACATATTTCGTAACTCATTAATTCTTTTTGTAACTGTTGATTTAAATGACCTTATGATTGCAGACAACGAACCTGGCTGCATTTCTCCAAACATACGATTCTCATTCACCCTTGTAGGGACACAGCGCGCTGTGTCCCTACGTTCGATTATCAATATTCCATAGAAATGGTTTGGCATAATTACATAATAATCCAAATCAATATTCTTTCTTAAGGGCACTTCTAAAAACTCAATAGAAAGTTAAAGAGAATGTTTATTTTTACAAAAAGGATTTAACAAAAAACCAACATCAAAAAAAACAATGAAACAAAAAAATCCCCGTGGTCTATTCGATGAAGAATATCGCTTAGAAAAATTAACTAAGAAAAAAGACCCATTAATACGATTGAAAGAGGAAATTAACTGGCAATTATTTCGACCCATTTTAGATAAGGTATTTGCAAAAGAACCAAAAGGACAAGGCGGTCGGCCGCCGTTTGATTATCTGCTTATGTTCAAGATACTAATACTTCAACGCTGCTATAACATATCAGACGAGCAGATGGAGTATCAGATCAATGACCGTTTATCGTTCATGCGATTTTTAGATTTAGGTTTATCAGATACAGTCCCGGATCAAAACACGATCTGGTTATTCAAAGAAAATCTGATAAAAGTAAAAGTTGTTGAGAGATTATTTAAGAAGTTTGAATTTCAGATGGAAAAAGAAGGAATGATAGTAAAAGAAGGAAGCATTGTAGATGCGACTATAGTAGAAGTCCCCCGTCAGAGAAATAGCAAAGAAGAAAATCAACAAATCAAAGAAGGCAGAATACCTGAGCAATGGGAGGAAAAGCCTGCTAAGTTGCGACAAAAAGATACCGATGCGAAGTGGATGAAGAAAAACGGGGAAAATCATTATGGATACAAAAATCATATCAAAGTATGCCGAAAGACTAAGATGATAACGAAGTATGAAGTTACGGATGCAAGTGTCCATGATTCACAAGCCATAGAACAATTGATAGATAAAAGCGACAGCCATCATGAACTTTATGCAGACAGTGCGTATTCAGGAGATCCGATAAAAGAAACGTTGAACAAGAAAAAAATACGGAACAGAATCCATAAAAAAGGTTATAGAGAGCAGCCATTGACTGAAAGGCAAAAAGATATGAATCGGAAGAAGTCAAAAATTAGAGCACGGGTAGAACATGTCTTTGGGTTTATTACTAATAGCATGAAAGATGTCTTTATCAGAACGATTGGAAAACTAAGGGCACGAGCAATAATTGGTCTGATGAATTTGACGTACAATATGAGTCGTTATCTACAACTTCGGAGGGTGAAATATGAGCAGTAAGTTGGGTTAGGCACAAAGTGAATGGAAAAAGAAAAAAAACGATAATATAGTCACTCATCGAATACCGTTACACACGTAATAAATAAAATATTTTTAACATTATCATGACTTTTCAAATATTATATCCTCTAAACTTGGTTTTTAGAAGTGCCCTTAATTCTTTTGTCTTTAACCATTCTTCATCAACAACTTTTCCATATTCATTTGAAATCATTTTACTGTTTTTAACTTCACCAAATAAATGCTTTCTGTCGAATGTACAAATTGTCACATAATACCAATTGGGATTCGAGTAGTCATATTCTTTTAATCGAGTTGATCTTCGATGATGTTCTTTAGGATTGTAATTCATGTTTATTTATGATTGCGTAGGAGCACAATGCATTGTGCCCCCACAACAATTTTGTAGAGTAGGACAAGGGCGCAGTAATGCTGCCATCATGTTTCCCTTGAACCCTCATCAAACCGTACGTGAGGTTTTCCCTCATACGGCTTTCCTGAATAATTTATACTTTTAGTTAGAGCCATTGAACTTTATAGTTATAGAACAAACCATACCTTTCATATATTTCTCCGTTGCTTATCCTTTTCCAGCCGTATCCTCTCCTTCCTTTATTCCTCTGCATTAACCTTCTAACTCGTTTCATTACATAACCACATAGCTTGTAAAGCACCTTTGAAGCATTACCAAGTCTGAAGTAGTTTATCCATCCTATAAGAAATTTATTGAGATTTCTTATTTGGTCTTGAACCTTCAGCGGTATCTTGTGGCTGATAAGTTTTCTTATCTGCTCTCTGCACCGCTTCTGACTTTTCGGACTTGGGCTTACAAGTATCAACCGGTTCTTTGTCTTCTTGTTTTGTACCCGATGAAATTGAAATCCTAAGAACTCCACCTTCTTTTCCCCTTTAAGATTAAGCCTTCTGCTTTTCTCTTTGTTTAGCTTCAGCCCTAATCTTTCTGCGTAGTGCTCAAGTATTTCTTTTCCCTTTTTCAGATTCATCTGTGCAAGTATCACCATATCATCTGCATACCGCACAAGATGTATCGAACCTTTGCTGATATTCTTTATACCATCCCTCTCAAATGCCTTATCCACCGGATGCAAATATATGTTTGCCAGTAACGGGCTGATTACTCCTCCCTGTGGTGTGCCTCTTTTGCTCTGATGATGTTGGTCATCCTCCACATATCCGCAGCTTAACCACTGCTCTATTACGTGTAGTATCTTTCCATCTGAAATCCTTCTTGCCAGTAGTCTCATTAGTTTCCAATGCTCTACTGTATCGAAGTACTTCTCCAAATCAACATCATAGATTTCCTCACATTCCCAGTTCAGGTATTTGTATATCTCTCTTATCGCATCATGTGCATTCCTATTTGGTCTGAATCCGTAACTCGATTCTGAAAAATCAGCCTCGAATATCGGTTCAAGAACCATTAAGAATGCTGTCTGTACTATACGGTCTCGAATGGTCGGTACCCCTAATGGTCTTTTCTTTCCATTCGCCTTCGGTATATACACCCGCCTTACCGGTTTTGGTTTGTACCGCCCTTCTTTCAGTTCTTCCTGAAGTTCTGCCAAGTATTCGACTGTTCCCTTTGCTTTTATATCTTCAAAGGTCACTCCGTCTACTCCGCATGCTCCACCATTGGCTTTTACTCTGCGATAAGCTTCTTCCAATATATCCGTTCGATATGTTTTATCGTACAAACTGTAGAACCTGAACTTCGGGTTGGCTTTCGCCTTCTCGTACAGCTTCCTCTGAAACTCCTGAATCTTTTCTGCTCCGATCCCGACTCGTCGGAAGAACTCTCTTATGTTTGTTAGCTCTTGCAATACATACTCCGTTATTTCTTTGAAAGCTATTCAGCCATAGGCTGACATATATTCAGCAGAGACCCTTTCCTACTGTAATGTTCTGCTGCATTACCAT
>C687J26860_1001618_pt1 | contig 9374 bp, 7 predicted proteins | sample RifOxyC2_FD_26860 | JGI IMG/M metagenome (IMG submission 26860)
GGTGACTTTCTGGATTATATCCAACAACATAGACGTTATCCTTTCTATCTATTACCAGAAGGTGTTGTTTCATTATCAAGATTTCAATCATCGAGGAAATATGTTCCAAGTGAAAAATACGAAGTTAATGAGATAACATCCGTAATTGCCAATACCAGCGGACATGAGGCATGTGCAGGATTGATGCCTATTTTTTTAAAGAAAATCGGCAGACTGCATCCAAGAAATGAGGCGTTAATAAGGGTCAATAAAATAGTAAGGGACAGGGTTGTGGAGAAAAGGTGATTACCAATCCAAAAAAAGGATACCAAATAGAGCAATCCGCCACACAACAAACCCATTTTAGCCCCAACCAGTGCTTCATAGAGAACCAGATTTTTCAGTTTAATAGTTTTTTCAAGGCAAGAAAGAGTAACGGCGACCGCCTGCGTTCCAATACTTTCCGCAAGACCCAGAATGATTGTTATAAAGAAGGCTATAAAAATAAATTCATCGATTGTCCTGCCGAATAGTTTTGTAATAAATGCGCATAAAAGCCCGCTTAAAATGTTAAAAAGTAAATAAGGAAACCGGAGAAAAGTGCTTTTGAAGATCGTGGGTTTTCTGAATTCCTCCAGTTGGATGCCGATGATTTTCAGGAGATTGTCGCGCGCTTGTTCTGTTTTTTCTTCCATAGCCAGGGTATCTTCTATAAAATCATTTGCCCTTGCAATACCAACAAGTTTTCCGTGTTCATCAACAACGGGAAAGGCGATGAACTTATAAAATAAAAAAAACTCCATTGCAGTATCTGCGGAAGAGTCGGCGGTTAACCGGATCGGGTTGCGCACCATAATTTCAGAAATTTTCGCTTCTTTATGAACAGTTATAAGTTTTCTTATAGGTACGACACCTACCAGTTTCCCTTCCTTATCGGTGACGTAACAGTAAAAAATATTTCCAGTAAGTTTACTACTGCGAATTAATTCAAGCGCGGTCTGTGCCGTATCGTCTACTGAAACTGCAAGCATTTCCGTGCTAAACTTGAATTCGAATTTGTTTTTACCTGTTTTTTTACGAAAAAGCATACCTGGTTATCCATTTCTAACCCGAACGAGTCGGAAAAATAATTACTTTATATAAGCAACGAATTTATTATACGGTCATACTTAAATAAAGCAATTCAAGAATGATTATTTTTCGGAAGAATTTTCGAAATGTCAGAACTTCTGTGAAACAAAAGGAAATCGGAGTAAATAAAGGAATAAACCAACCGTGTGATTTCGCTAAGGATTCTTTTATTAATACTTATATTGCAAAATCGAGAATTGGTTTAAATGATTTCGTTTCAATTATTTGGTCGGCAATGGTGTTTAAAACAATGTTATTTGAGCAAAAGGACACGCCTATTCCGGCGAACCTAACCATACATATATCATATTCACTATCTCCAACCGCAATCGTATTTGAAAGTCCAATACCATATTGGTCTGCCACCTGCAACATTGCATTGCTTTTACAGAATTTGTGATTGCATTGGCTTTTATCCGTTTTAATGAAAAAAGATGGAATTATAATTTCACCAGTAGCAACGCTCTGCGAAAATTCAAGTTCATTTGCAAGCGCGAAATTTGCTCCGATTTTATTCTTAATATGATTGGCAACGCAATCGTAACTGTCGCTGATAATACCCACGATATAGCCACGTTTCTTAAGTTCTTTGATTACGTCAATCGCATCGGGAACAATTGGGATATCTTCAACAACATTAAGCAAATGAGCAATATTTTTGCCCTTAAACAATCCGGCAATAAGCTTCGTGATCAAAAAAGATTCGTAATTCTTTGTTATGATATTAACAAGTTCTTCTTTAAAACCAAATGTTACGGCTGCTTTATCAATGAATCGTCCATTCAGAATGGTATTATCCATATCAAAAATTATCATTTTTTTAAGACTCGAAAGTTTTTCCTTAATTGCAAGCGCCATTTGGTCCCGAATAATATTAATGGTTTCCAATGAATCAAGGTTAATCATAGAACTTTGAGTTACCCGTTTTAGTATTGCCCTGGCAACTTCCCTGGACATAAAACTTAATTCCTGCCATTGCTTCATCTTGTGCTTTATAAATCCGATGTTAACTTCCACAATTCTTGCGCCAAGTAAGGCTGCATCGAGTAATATTCCAATATCGACTCCGTAGTTATCCTCAAGCGTCACTTTTTTGAAAAGTTCTCGTTTAACTGCAATTATGCCGCCAATGGTTGTGCGAAGTGATTTATCTGTGTAAATAAGAGGCTCAGGAGGGGTTTGGCAACAAGTTCAGTAACCCTTCCTGCCTCACGCTCGAATGTGGCCTTAACTAAGTCTGCTTCATCTTTCATCACAGGGGCGGTTAGCTTTTCTATGGTTTCGGGCGGGTAGTTTTCAATGTCTCCGTCAAGAAAAACCAAGATTTCATTTTTTGACACAAGAAAACCGTCACGCATTGAAGCGCCCTTGCCAACCTTAGTGCTTGTTATAACGCTAGCGCCGGCATCCTTGGCAACTTGAACAGTATCATCTATAGATTTATCATCTACAACAATTATTTCGTCAACGGACTGCATTTTCTTGACGAATTGAACCACTTTCCCAATGGTTCTTTCCTCATTCAGCGCTGGTATAATTACGGTAATCATGACAATTTATCTCTTATCTCTTTCCGCATGACATTCCTCACTGTCACAGATTGAAAAACGTACAGGCGCATCATTATTATGCTTAAATCTATCCACTGTGACAATAACATCTCCGGCAAATACTTGAAAAGAAAATACAACGAATAGCAAAGGCAACCAAATAAAAAGCATGCTTTCCTCCTTTCCTAAATACTACCACCAGCTTTATCATAAAAACACCTTTATTCCCATATTATTTCTTATCATACCATTAGGTCTTGCTTGAAAATCAAAATGAAAAAAGGGGAAATCTGTTACCACGTCAATCACGAAATAATTTTAAAAATTATATCCTATGGTACCCAGTATTGTTGCGTCATTTTTGCTTACGTTCTCAGCGCTTGGTTGATTGTCGTATTGATTTATCCAGTTCATGTTCAGCGAGAGAGATTTTGTGAGTTTATGCCGTAACCCCATATCGGACTCTAACCGCCAGTCAACAATGTCATGCGGCACGGGTAAAAAGTCTGCTTTAAAATAGAATAGCGTTGATGGAAGGATTTGCCAATCAAGGGAATTTCCTATTCTCAAACCAGGGCTCGTTTGGTAAATATCGTTACGAAATCTTTCATAGGTAAATGATGGACCTATTTCGGATTTATATTTTAACTTTTCCCGTTCGAAAAATCGGTATCCAAATCCGGTTGATGTAATAGAACGCAGATTCAGTTTTTCTATCTCATCATGTTCCATGCTTTCTTGATAAAATGAATACAACTTTTTCAGGTGCTTCCTTTCGTATTTCAAAGTGCCCCTTTGTTCATCAGCGTTTTTTTCACCATCCTTTGTCTCAAACAGAAGGAGTCCATTAAAATAAACAATATCTCTCGTTCTTTCCCATGAAAAGTCGGTTTTTACGTTGGTTGTTAATGCTTCCTGATTTCCTTTCTGGATTGTAAGACCGGCGTCAGCATTTCCCTTCCATGTCTTCTTTTGTCGGACAGCGTTCTGCGGTGGCGCATTTTGCGGTTTCGGCGGAGAGGTGGAGAAAGGAACGTTTGTCACTCCCTGTTCCGATTGTTCTCTCTCATGCAAAAAGAATGAGCGGTTAGTTACTATTTTTTCAGGGTAAATATCCTGTATTTTATCTGTTGTCTTGAAATCTGTGTCTTTAGCTGAAAAATCACCTGTGGTTGTTGTAAGAATAGAAATTTTTTCCGATTATTTTCATGACTTACGGTAATAATTTCTTTATTCCTTGAAATGAAACTGACTATTCGCCATTGAATAAATACAATGTTGTTTTGTCCTTGTTTGACGGATAGGTATTCTTCGTCAACTCCAACTATTTCCCCGGTGATAATATTGCCGTCAATGGTTTTAATATCGTCTGGAAATACGCTATCCGTAAGGCTTAAAAGTATCAATACGGTAGCTATTGTTGTTAAGCAATAGTGCTTCATGCAAGTTATTTATTGTCTTCCTGTTTGAGGTGTTTCTGTATAATTTGGTCAGGAAAAGGCGCTATCGAACGGATATGAATATCTTGTTGTGGGAAAGCGATTTCAATTTTATTCTTCCGGAAAACATCGTCGATAGCGAAATTGAGTTCGCTTTGGGTAAACCACCGCTTCCCCGGGTCATCTGCCCAAAAGTACAACTCAAAAACCAATGCGCTGTCGCCAAACTCCGCAAACCGCACGAAAGGTTCCGGGGATGTTTTTATGTTGGGATTCTGTTTGACAATTTCCAATAAACATTTCTTCACAAGGTTTGTATCAGAACCATACGCTACGCCTACCCTGACAAAACCCCGCATCTGTTTGTTTGGATGCGTCCAATTCGTTATCCTGCTCTCAATGAATTTTGAGTTGGGTACCGTAATAGTAATAGCGTCCGGCGTTTGAATAGTTGTACTCCGTGCGCTGATTTTTTCAATTGTACCCAACGTTCCGTCTTCCAGGGTAATTACATCTCCGACACGCATGGGACGCTCAAAAAGAAGGATGATCCCACTGATAAAATTACCGATAATATTCTGCATTCCGAAGCCAATACCAATACCAAACGCCCCTGCAAAGATAGCCAGACTCCTCAAGGGAATACCAGCAAGGTTGAGGCCGATAAGCGCTGCAATGCCTATAATGATATATCGTGTCAGGGTAGATAGTGTTTGCTTAAGCCCTCGTTCCAGGCGGAGCTTATAGAACACCTTTTCGTCCAGTAATGTCTTTATATACCGTGCGATAAAAAAAGACACAAACAACACAATCAACGCAAAAATAATCTTTAAGGGTGTCGTATACCTGCCTTCCTCAAAGATAAAACGGTACTTCAATCCATTGCCGATAATGCCCAATATTGCGCCAATCTGCCCAAAGGTTTTTTGTACCAGATAAGGGGCAGCAGGCGAGTCTATTGAGTCACGAAACGTCTTAACCCATACGCGAATAATAACTACTGCGGCAATAATAGAAACTACATAATTAAACGAAACATGGTATATTGCCGTAACTGTGTGAAATTTCTTTTCATCAGGCGTGTCTTTTTTGATATGTTCACTCTTCAGGCGCATCTCTCTGACATAATTTAACCGATACACCAGGAACTTCCATACCCAGAATGCGATGAAGGCAATTATGAAACTCTTAATACACGTTTTTAATAATACGTACGTTAATACAGGATATCCCAGGCTTCTTATCGCAAAAAGAGAGACAATAAAAGTAATAAAGACAGGGTAAATTACCGTTATTACACGGTGAATGAACCTCCCTAATTGGCTTTCTGCGCCTGGCAGCAATTTAAATATGAGTGTCTTTTGTGTTGCAAGCCATAATAAAAGTATTAATATCCCCACACGGTAAATAAACCAGAGTAGTTCAAGCACATCACTCTTGTATTGAAATGTGGTGAGTATAGAAATTATCGATAATAAAACCAAAGAAAATAACAAAATAATACTCAGAGATTTATAAAGATGCCTTGGCGATACATACGCAAGCGAGGTAAACAGTTTTTTATCTCCCTTTTCCGGGCTAAAAGCCTCAATCAGAAAACCTTTGAAAACTTTGTAAGTGGCAATACAGATGAGTACCTGTATAGTTGCCTTTACTACCGGAATTTTTAGGTCAAAAAAAACTGCGACAAGCACGGCAAGAATAGTCAACAATACGGCAAATATACTTTTTCTCAGGATTATGAAAAGACTGTAGAAAAGCCTTGTTTTGTAGTCAGAAGATGCCTCATATTCATAGAATTCAATCGCCTTTTTTGCGCAAAGACGCCGGATACGCCGTTTCGTAAAGTAACATCCAATGGCTAACAGTGCTATTCCGCACAATTTTACCCAGAATGTGAGTGTATGCTTATTTTGTGCTACGTATGTTATAAAATCTTTTGTATGAAGTTGGACTGCATTGAACAAATAGTCTAATCGGGCATAGCTGCCTGCTATGTCTTTATATAACACAATAAATGTCTTTGTAGAAATCGAACTCCTTAGCCTTGTCCAGACATTGGCAGCCTTCATATTGTTCAAGGTTTCTTTAGTCTTATCCAACAGGGCTAACGCATTTTTCTTGATTTCCAGTCGTTCATACAATCTATCAAGTCTTGCAGATATAAGTCCGGCCTGTTCTCCCAGCGCCTTTGCTATCTGTCGTGCATGTTCTGTCGCCTTTCCTGCCAATTCTCTGTCTTCAAATGATGTTATTTCTTTTTCAATTTTTGAAATTTCCCCATAGGCCATAGACAGATTATCTGAAACCAGCCTTTCCTCCTGTTTTACGGAAGGGATGAGGCTTTCCAATGCCGTTATCGCCTCCGAGAAACGTTTTAATTCTGACTCAACCTTTTTTAGCGATTCTTCAACATCTTTTAACGCCGCTCCTTTGTTTATTAAATCTTCGACTTCTGCTTCTAATTTTTTATATTCAGTAACGTCTTTATACCGTTGTGCGCCTATGGTAATAAGGTCGTCCTTCTTTTTTGCAATTAGTCCAAGCTGTTTTTGTACCTCTGCCTCCAGTTCCAGCACCCTCTTTTTCTCAGGGGAGGTCGTTACCATTTGTTCCTGCGCAATTTCCTCGGTTTTCCTGGCGGTTTCCTGTATGGTCTTTTCTGCTTCTGCCCTCGTAACCTCTGCAACTTTCTGCGTTACCTCCTCGGCTTTTTTTGCTGCTTCCAACTCTGCCTGTTTCTTTTTTAATTCTTCCGCCTTTATCCTTTCTTCCAAACGTCTTGCCTTTTCAGCTAAAAAGGCGGAATTGAATTCGGCATTTTTCAGGGATTGTATTGATTCGTCATGACGAATCTTGGCTGTTTCCAGTCTTTTTTCGAATATTGTGACCCACTGCGCATTGACAGCTTTCTTCCACGCAACAATGCTGTTAACCTTTTCTTGCGACGCTTTCGCAACAGAATCTTCCCGTATTTTTACCTTCAGAGATTCTAAATCATTTACAAACTCCTGCTCTTTAGCGGCTATTCGTACTTTAATGTCTTGCAATTCCTGGGTAAAATGTGAAACGAGAGTTTCTTTTTCCTTGAGATTTGCCTGTGCGGCTGTGATAAACCCCTTTGCAATATCTGCTTCTTTTTTAGTTGTGGAAAACTGATCAGATGGGGTTACGGCAATTGTTTCTGCCAACTTTACCGCCGAACTCAGTAACATAACCCAATCGGCATAAACCTTTGACCGGTTTTGAAAGGCAGTAATCTGGTCTTTGTATGCCTGTATCTGCTCGGTGTCCGCATCAATCTTTTGTTTAACAATACCGAGTTCATTATCTAATAATTCTAAGAATTCAGGACTTATTTCTTTTGTCTGATAGATGTTCTTACTCCATTGCAATTCTTCAAGATAAATGGCGGTTGTTTCGGCGTCACTATCTAAATTCGATATCAAAAGTTCTGTCTCTTTGATGTATTTATCCTGTGTGGTTTTTATCTCTTCTGTCTTTATTTGGGCTGTTTCAATATCTTCGGTTTTTACTATTATTCCTTCCGCAAGTTTTATTTCCCCGGTATTTATTTCGATAGTTTGGGCATGCAAGTCAAAGCACATAAGTATCCAAAGGATGCAAATACCCAGAGACTGGGCTAATATAGCCTTAATATTCTTTTTGTGTGATGTGTAATTCAATAACATCTCTATTTTCCCTGTGTGTTAATACGTTTCAACTATGGGTCAGAAATTTATGATTTACCAACCATTTTTGGAAGTATAACAGTAAGTTATGTATGTTTACAAATAAACAACATCATCAGGATGGTACATGCACAGGAATAGGAGCATGTAATCCTTCAAATGACGGGTGAGGAGGAAGTTTTGTCTGACGTGCTCACGGCCATTTTCACCCAGTCTTTTGGCATATTCCGGACTGTTTAATAATTGTTTGATGGCAAAAGCCGCACCGGCAACACTATGACATAAGAGACCGCTGTATTTGTGTTTGACTTGCAACGGAATCCCACCCGTGCTGGATGCGACAATAGGTTTTGCCTTCCATAATGCTTCTGTTACGGTAAGTCCAAAACCCTCCCGCAGTGATTTTTGCACGATGACCGTGGATGCCCTCTGGAGTGCATTGATTTCTAAATCACTCCCGGAAGGAATGGGGAGGATATGTATGTCATGGTCATTTCCTGCCGCTTCCTTTGTTTCTGCAAAGACCTTCGTTGATTCCGGATCGTCCGTAGCTGTCCCACCGGCAATGATGAGTTGGCAGTCTATCCGCTTCTTCACCAAGCGGTATGCCTCGATAACGCCAACAGGGTCTTTTAAATAGTCAAACCGGGAAATTTGCGTGATAATGGGTTTGTCTTTGGTGATGTGATATTTTTCTAATACATTATCTATTGTTTCTTGGGGTAAATCTTTATTTTTGTCGCTCAAAGGGTCAATGGATGGTGAAATTAAAAATTGCCGGATGGGTAAGGGTTGTGAAAAGCCCGGGGCGGAAAAGACAGCGCCATCATATTGATGGATGAATGGCGTCAGAAAGTCCCATACCTGCTTATTGGGCGTCGAGACGTCGATGTGGCATCGCCAAACCCATTTGCTGTCCGGCATCGAAGCCTTCTTTTTAATCAGGACAATCGGCTGAGGGTCATGAATAAACATGATATCACCATAAATCTTGACTTCGTCAATATTTCTCTGGCTTGTCTCCATGAAGATTTCAAACATTTGTGGAGTAATTTCCTCGGACTTTCCATGAAGCGCGTTGTGAAATTTCTTTGTGGCGTTGAAGAAGCCCTCGCCGCCCTTGATAAAATCCCATCGGGCGTCTACGCCCAATTCCTGCAATAAGGGCACCATGCGATTAAGGATTTCAGCCACACCGCCTCCCACCGCAGTGGAATTGATATTCTGAATCACCTTTCCCTGAAGCTTGCCTGCCAGTATGCGCAGTTCTTCAATGGTATGGGCGCCGACGACAGGTTCGTAGTCCGTTATTTTTAGCATTATTCTTTATCCTTCAATATTTTTTCCATCAAGCTTTTCATTGCCTCTGAAACTATCTTCTCGTGTTGTTCGGCAGTCTCTGCCCTTCCATATTTTTTTACCATGTTTTCCCACTCCGGAGTTCCGTAATGCTGATGACATCCTATACATAAACCTTCTCTTTCAACAAGATTTCTCTCTTCCTGATTTAATGGCCTGTCTTCGGGAAGGGGCATATTTTGTATCTGTTTTCCACTTCTCACAACCAATTGATCCAATGCATA
>C687J26860_1001629_pt1 | contig 9319 bp, 8 predicted proteins | sample RifOxyC2_FD_26860 | JGI IMG/M metagenome (IMG submission 26860)
GCTCATAATAAGGCGGGCGAGATTTTGCGTTTAGCACAGGAGAAGTCCACAGAACTGCTGCAAAAATCCCGCGAGGAAGCTGACAGGTTGAAATCTGCAGTTATAAATCTTCGTGAAGAAAAAGAAATCCTCATTACAAAACTTAAAACAGTTATAAATTACCAATCTCATCTTCTTGAAATGAAAGTTGAAGATGCCGGAGAAGAAATAAAAGAGAAAAAAAGAGTGGAATCAAGTTCCGGTGTGGAAGTGGACGTTAACGATATTGTTCAAAAATTACTTTAATCATGAGCAGTCTTAAACAAAAAATAGAAGAAACACTTTCGGTAATTCGTAATCACACCGAGGAAAATTATCCTATTGGGATAATTCTCGGCACAGGTTTGGGTGGTTTAGTGAAAGAAATAAATGTCAACCATCAAATTGAATACGGTGATCTTCCTCATTTTCCGCTGTCAACTGTAGAATCGCATCATGGTAAGCTGATCTTTGGTACCAGCTCGGGTAAAAATATTGTAGCCATGCAAGGAAGATTTCATTTTTACGAGGGATATGCAATGCAGCAAATCACTTATCCTGTTCGTGTGATGAAATATTTGGGAGTTAAAACTCTCCTTGTTTCAAATGCATGCGGCGGTATGAATCCACAGTATCGAAAAGGCGACATTATGCTGATGGTTGATCACATAAATTTATTGGGAGATAATCCGCTTATCGGTAAAAATGAAGATGAACTTGGACCTCGTTTCCCCGATATGAGCGAGCCATACAGTTTGGAATTAATCGGCATTGCAGAAAAAGTTGCTGAAGAAAACAAAATCAAAGTTCAAAAGGGAGTTTATGTCGCTGTTCCTGGTCCGAATCTAGAAACAAAAGCTGAATATAAATTCCTTAGAGAAATCGGTGCTGATGTAGTTGGTATGTCAACTATTCCGGAAAATATTGTGGCAAACCATATGGGAATGAAAGTTCTAGGTATCAGCATTGTAACCGATGAATGTTTTCCGGAAACCCTTAAGCCGGTTAACGTTGAAGAAATTATTGCAACAGCCGTAACCGCAGAACCGAAAATGACTCTCATTATGAAAGAGGTTATTAAAAGATTATGAAGATAAAAAAAGATTTGCTCATCAGATACGTGGTACCCGCTCTTTTGGCGGTGCTAATGTTTTCATCAAACTTTCTTAATAAAAAACTTTTTGGTTTTGATGATCAAAATTTTGCAGTGTGGTTTGTTCTCTCTGTTTTATGTTTTGCCTGCGGCTGGTANATCAATCAATCGCTTGGCTGGCACTTAGGAGGTAGAGTTGTCTTCTCAATAATTGTCGCCGCAGCATTCATCAGCATTGTTATGATCACCTTTTTCCGTGAATATTTTGATGCAAACGAAATGATCACAGAAAATTTGCTTCTTTACAGCTTAAGAAATATTATGCTTGGTGCTATGGCATTTTTTGGTATGGCTGTAGCGGAAGTTCTGATGCTTCAAAAGGAGCTTCTTGTGTTTCAGGAGAAGCAAAAAATTATTGACGATACCGGTAAAGATTTGAAGAAAGAAGCTGAGCTTGAATTGAGAGAAGCAAAAATTAAAGCGCAAAAATTTTTGAATGATGCCGAATCAGAAGCAAAGGAAATCACTTTAAAAAAAGAGCGGATAGAAAAGGAACTGAAAGAGTTTATTCGAACCGAGAAAGAGTTTATTAAGAAATACGAAAAACCGGAATGAATTGAGTAGAAATGTTCAAGCAAAACTTAGAAAAGATTAATTACCCCGAAGCCGAAAAGAATATTTTAAAGTTCTGGGAGAAGAATAAAATATTTGAGAAGAGTATTTCCTCGCGGGATGAGAGAAATCTTTTTACATTTTATGAAGGACCGCCAACTGCAAACGGAAAGCCCGGTATTCATCATGTTATGGCAAGAACATTGAAAGATCTTATCTGCCGGTACAAAACTTTGAAAGGATTTCGAGTTGAAAGAAAAGCAGGCTGGGACACTCACGGTTTGCCAGTTGAAATAGAAGTCGAAAAAGAACTTGGAATTCAGAATAAAAGTGAAATTCCCAACTACGGTGTTGCAAAGTACAATGCGGCTTGCAAAGCATCTGTATTTAAGTATCTAAATCTTTGGGAGCAGATGACCACGCGAATGGGGTATTGGATCGATCTCGATTCTGCTTATATCACTTTTAAAAATGAATACATTGAATCTGTCTGGTGGTCTTTATCAGAACTTTTCAAAAAAGGATTGTTATACAAAGGATTCAAGATTGTCCCTCAATGTCCGCATTGCGAAACCCCATTATCTTCTCATGAACTTTCACTTGGTTATGAGGAAGTAAGAGATCCAAATGTTTATGCAAAATTTAAGCTGAAGGATGAGGATGCTTCGATTCTCGTTTGGACAACAACGCCGTGGACACTTATTTCAAATGTTGCCCTTGCAGTTGGATCTGAAATCGATTATGTGAAAATTAAGGTTGAAGGACATGGAGTACTATATCTTGCAAAAGCAAGATTATCGGTCATCAAGGAAGAATATACAATTATCGAAGAGCTTAAAGGACAAAAATTATTAGACAAAGAATATGAACCTCTATTTGATTATATCGCAGTTGATAAGAAAGCATGGTATGTAATTCCGGGGGAATTTGTCAGTACCGAAGATGGCAGCGGTGTTGTTCATATCGCTCCTGCTTTTGGTGCGGATGATTATGAAGTGTCCAAAAAATTTAATTTGCCATTCATTCAACCTGTTACCATTGGTGGCAGATTTACTGATGAAGTAAAAGATTTTGCCGGAAGATTAGTTAAAACAATCAAGTTCAAAACTCATGAGGAAAAAGGTGCTGACCCTGACATTCTCAAGAATCTGAAAGAACGAAAATTAATTTACAGTTCTTCAAATGATTATCTTCACTCGTATCCTCACTGCTGGCGATGCGATAATCCTCTGATTTATTATGCAAGAGATAGCTGGTATATAAAAACAACTGAGCTTGCCACAAAGATGATCGAGCTAAACAAAACAATTAATTGGGCGCCGCCCGAAGTTGGTTCAGGTAGATTTGGTAATTGGCTCGAAGAAAATAAGGACTGGTCATTGTCTCGGGACCGCTATTGGGGAACACCGCTTCCTATTTGGGTCAGTGAGGATGATGAAGAAATGTTTTGCGTTGGTTCTATTGCTGAATTGAAAGAAGGATTTATTGTAAGAGATAACAAAAAGATTTTTATAAAAGATTTACCCGACTCAGAAATAGATCTTCACAAACCTTTTGTTGATGAAATTAAATTTGAGCGGAATGGGAAAATTTTCTCAAGAACTTCAGAATTAATTGATGTATGGTATGATTCAGGGGCTATGCCTTTTGCCCAGTATCATTATCCTTTTGAAAATAAGGTATGGTTTGAGAAGCATGCTTTCCCATCTGATTTTATTTGTGAGGGAATTGATCAGACACGCGGCTGGTTTTATACGCTTCATGCTATCGCTACCATGCTTTTTAACAATGTTGCATTCAAAAATATAATTGTTAATGAGCTGATACTCGATAAAAAAGGACTAAAAATGTCCAAATCGAAAGGTAACTCTGTTGATCCGTTTGTTTTGTTTGAAAAGTACGGTGCAGATGCAACGAGATGGTATTTGGTTACGAACAGTCCGCCCTGGCGCCCAACATTATTTGATGAAGAAGGGCTTGTTGAAGTTCAGCGAAAATTTTTCGGCACATTGGTAAATACATATTCTTTCTTTGCACTTTATGCTAATATTGATAAGTTCAAATTTGATGAAGCAAGTATTTCGTATGATGATAGACCCGAGATTGACAGATGGATAATTTCCAAGCTTAATGCATTGATTGAAGAGTATGAAAGCTTGATGAATAATTATGATGTTACAAAAGCTGCGCGTGCAGTTTCAAATTTCACTATAGATCATCTTTCAAACTGGTATGTTCGCCGCTGCAGGAGAAGATTCTGGAAATCCGAAATGAATGCAAACAAGCTTTCAGCATATCAAACACTGTATGAATGTTTGGTAAAGGTTTGCGTACTTACTTCTCCTTTTGCACCGTTTATTGCTGAGGAAATTTATTTAAGTCTTAACAGCATAACTAAGAAAGATAAGTTTGAATCAATTCATCTTTTTGAATTTCCAAAGTCTGCTTATCGAGATAAGAATTTAGAAGAGAAGATGGATGTTGCACAAAGAGTAGTTTTTTTAACACGTGCAATGAGGGCAAAAGCAAACTTGAAAGTAAGGCAGCCGCTAAGAAAATTAATGGTTGTGGTGGACAAATCTAAAAATGATGCTTTAGCTAAAATGAAAGATGTAATTCTTGACGAAGTAAACATCAAGGAATTGGTTGTATTGAATGATGACTCTGAAATTGTCAATAAATCTGCGAAAGCAAACTTTAAAGCAATCGGCCCAAAATTTGGTAAGAAAGTTAATCTCGTTGCTAACATGATAAAACAGCTGAATAGGAATTCAATTTCTCTACTGGAAAAGGGAGAAAAAGTATTTCTTAATGTTGATGGAGGGGAAATATCAGTAACAAAAGAAGATGTTGAAATTATAAGTTCAGAAATAACAGGGTGGGTTGTAGAGAAAGAGGAAGACATAATTACTGCTGTTGATACTGAACTTGATGACGATCTAATAGCCGAAGGTTTGGCAAGAGAATTTGTGAATCGTGTTCAAAATATGCGAAAAGATGCCGGATTTGAAGTTACTGACAGAATTGAAATAAAATTTTCAGGAAATGCGAAAATTGTAGATGCAGTTAAACAATTTCAAAGCTATATTTCGAGTGAGACTCTTTCGGAAAATTTATCGGAAACCAAAATTTTTAATGGCGGATTTAAACAAGATTGGAAAATCGGTGAGATTGATTTTTCAATTCAAATTGAAAAAGTTAACGATTAATAAGTAAGGAGCATTATCATGGCAAAAAAAATTGCAAAAAAGAAAAGTATAACTAAAAAACCAAAGTCAAAGATGAAAAGAGAAAAAACATTGAAGAAGAGAAAGATTGTCGCAAAACTGAAGAAGAAAACTGTTGCGAAAAAAGCTGTCGTTAAAAAGAAAGTTCCCAAACGTACTGTCAAAAAGCAAAAAATTCAGCCGAAGCCCAAAGTTGTTAAAGCAAAAATAGTAAAGGTTGAAAAACCATTAAAGAAAAAATTAAAGGTAAAGGTTGCTGAAGAACCTAAAGTGCAAGTTAAAGTCCGCACCATTGAAGAAATTAAGGGTTACAGTAAAAAAGATCTTCAGCACTTCAGGCAAATAATTCTTGAAAAGCGCGATGAAATTATTGAGCAGCTTCAGAATCTAAAAGAGCAGATGCTTGATCCTACGACAGGGGAATATATAAATGAAAATTCTCCTTACTCGCTTCACATGGCCGAGCAGGGAACTGATGCGATGGAACGCGAAAAAACTTTTCTTTATGCACAAAGAGAGAATAAGTTTTTAGGATATCTTGAAGATGCGTTGAAAAGAATTGATGCCGGAACATACGGAATCTGTGTCGAATGTGTTGAAGAACCGCAGTTTCTTTGCGAAACATGCCCACTTGTTCCTAAACCAAGACTTGAAGCCGTGCCGCATAGCCAGCTTTGTTTGCCAATTAAACAAAAGCAGGAAAGGAACAGATAGAAAATTAATTGCGCAAGGCTTTCTTATTTTTTTTACTGGTTTTATTTTGATTTTATTATTCTCAGCATTCCAAGCTTTATTTTGGAAAGTTCACTCTACTTCTAACATAATAAAACCACGCAGCCCCGCGGAGTATTTTATCAAACCACCCATGTTACTTAAGGATTTTAATTGAGAGTATTATACGCAACGTTGTTCATAGTTATTGCAGATCAGCTTTCAAAGATTTGGATTAAAGGGTTCCACATTCCTTTTCTTAATATTAAGCATGATGGAATGTACATCGGGCAAAAAATTCCGGTGATTGGTGATTTCTTCAGAATAACTTTTATCGAAAATCCTGGACTGGCTTTTGGAATAGATATTAACTCCAACATCAAGCTCTGGATTTCGATATTCTCACTAATCGCAAGCGTCGGATTAATCATTTATTTATATGTTGTCCGAAAAGAAAATATCGGATTCAGAATCGCATTAGCGTTAATACTTGGCGGAGCAATTGGAAATTTTATTGACCGAGCATTCTACGGAATTATTTATGATTACGCCCCATTGTTTTATGGTAAGGTAGTTGATTTTTTAGATCTCGATTTCTTTAACCTAACTTTATTTGGAAGAAGTTACGATAGATTTGCGATCTTTAACATTGCTGATTCATCTGTCACTATAGGAATTTTTCTTTTGCTATTTTTATACCGCGATCATGGAAGGAAAGAGTTACCACAAAAAGACGAAGTTGCAATACCTACTGAAGATTTATCACAGAATAATGAATCAGCTAATCATTCGAACAATTCTCAATTAGAAAGCAAAGGCGAAGCAGAACATGGCGGAATTGATCAGGGAAAAGAAGCTCCGCTTTGACATCCCTTCCGGTCAGAAGAAGGAAAGAATAGATGTATATCTTTCTGCTCATATTGAAAATGCAACGCGCTCCAAAGTTCAAAAATTAATTGAAGCAAAACTTGTAAAGGTGAATGGAAAATTCGTTAAGCCCAGTTACAAGGTTTTGCCCGATGATATTATCGAAGCAGTCATTCCGATCTCTCCTCGCCCCGAAGAAACTGAACCCGAAGATATTCCGCTTAATATTGTTTATGAAGATGAGTACTTGATTGTTGTGAACAAACCGGCTGGAATGGTTGCTCATCCGGCATTCTCAAACTACACCGGAACACTTGTGAATGCACTTCTTCATCACACAAAATACCTTAGCGAATTGAATGAACCGGGCAGACCCGGCATTGTTCATCGGCTTGATAAAGACACCAGCGGATTGCTTGTTGTTGCTAAAGATGATTGGACTCATGCTCAGCTTGCAAAACAATTTTCAAAACATACAATTGAACGGGAGTATTGGGCAATTGTTTGGGGTAAATTCAAACAAAGAAAAGGCGAGATAGATACATTCATAACCCGCAGTAAAAAGGATAGGAAAAAGTTTACAGCAAGTTCCAGCGAAGGTAAACATGCTGTCACACTGTACGAAGTTTTAGAAGAATATGAATTCGCCTCGCTTCTTAAAATAAATCTGAAAACGGGAAGGACGCATCAGATAAGAGTTCATCTTTCATCAATCAATCATCCAGTCTTTGGTGATCCAACTTACGGCGGAAGAGAAATTGTGTATGGGGCTAATCTTCCTAAAATGGTAAGCAGAACGAAAAATCTATTGGACCTAATGCCGAGACAAGCGCTTCATGCAAAAACTTTGGGATTTATTCATCCTCATAAAAAAGAATTTATGAGATTCGATTCCGAGCTTCCTGAGGATATGTTGGAGTTGATAAAAAATCTTAAGGGAAAGACAAACCCAGTTTCTTGAATGGGGAAAATGTAACCTAAGAAACTGATTTTGTAGCGTAACCACTTAATTCATCAAACGATTTTAATTATATTTGAATCGGGTTAATTCGAAAGCAAAAATAATGGACGAAGAATTATTCAGAATTGATCGAAACGCAATTTCTTTCAGCACATTAGCTAACAACGATAGCGATCGGAGATTTTGGTTGTCTAAAACAGCTGTCGAGCGGCTTCAAGCAGTTGAATTATTAAGAATACTTATGTACGGTTATGATCCAGCTACCGAAAGACTTCAGCGAGTTTTTGAAACTGCTGAATTCAAAACAAGTTGAATATTTAGTAATCGGCGGCTGGGCTGTTGGCTTTTATGGTTATCCCAGAGCTACCGGTGATATGGATATTTGGGTTTCTCGCTCAGAGGAAAATGCAAGCAAGATTGTTGAAACCATGAATGAATTTGGCTTTAATGTCCCTAATTTGTCTCCCGACTTATTCACGAAAGAAAATCAAGTTACGCGTCTCGGTGTCCCCCCAATCCGAATTGAAATATTAACAACTATTTCGGGTGTATCGTTTAACGAATGTTTCAATAATCGTCAAACAGTTTTGATGAACGAAGTGAATATTAATATAATTGGCTTGGAGGATTTGAGAAAAAATAAAGCTTCGGCAAAAAGATATAAAGATTTGGACGACTTTGAAAAATTAAGCGGATAAGTTTCTATGCTTTCAATCTACAACACACTTACAAGAAAAAAAGAAGAGTTCATTCCTATAAGTCCTGATGAAGTCAGGATGTATGTTTGCGGACCAACTGTTTACGACTACTTTCACATTGGTAATGCCCGCTCTTTCATCATGGCAGATGTACTGAGAAAATATCTTGAGTACAAAGGTTACAATGTTAAGTACATAATGAACTTGACCGATATTGATGACAGGATAATCAAGAAATCAATCGAAGAAAAAATAGAAGCAAAGCTGGTAGCTGAAAAATATACCAAAGCTTTTTTTGATGATATCGAAAAGTTAAAAGTCAAACAAGCTGATGTTTACCCTAAGGCAACCGACCATGTTCAAGAAATTGTCGATTTTATAAAACAGCTTGAGGAAAAAAGTTTTGCTTATAATGTTGACGGAAACGTTTTTTACGATGTATCCAAATTTCATGATTACGGAAAACTGAGCGGTAAAAAGTTAGTTGAGCTTGAAGCCGGTGCAAGGGTTGATGTAAATGAGGAGAAGAAAAATCCTCTTGACTTTGCGCTCTGGAAAAAAGCAAAAGAAGGCGAACCGTTCTGGGAAAGTCCCTGGGGAAAGGGCAGACCCGGCTGGCATATCGAATGCTCTGCGATGAGCGGCAAACATTTAGGTGAAACGTTTGATATTCATGCCGGCGGGAACGATTTAATTTTTCCTCATCATGAAAATGAAATTGCGCAAAGCGAAGCAGCAACCAAAAAAAAGTTTGTTAATTATTGGATTCACTTCGGCTTTTTGAATATCAACAATGAAAAGATGTCCAAATCTCTTGGCAATTTTTTTACTGCAAGAGATATTCTCAAACATTATTCTGCAGAATCAATTCGATTGTTATTTAGTCAAACGCATTATAGGGGTCCATTAGAGTTTAACGATGAACTCCTCGATTCATCGCAAAAAGGATTAGAGAAGTTTAAGAATTTAGTTGAAAAAGTAAGCCCTCACCCCGTCCCTCTCCCGAAGGGAGAGGGCGTAAGCCCAGACTTCGATTTTCAATCTTATTACAAGGATTTTGAATCGGCAATGGATGATGATTTGAATACTCCGCAAGCCGTTGCTGTATTGTTTGACTTTGTTAGAGATGTGA
>C687J26860_1001630_pt1 | contig 9314 bp, 7 predicted proteins | sample RifOxyC2_FD_26860 | JGI IMG/M metagenome (IMG submission 26860)
AGCTTTTAAGCCAACTCTTATTGAGGGTAAGGCTATAAAGGTCCCAGCACTACCAACGACAGCGTTTAACGCCGACTTCGACGGTGACCAAATGGCCGTTCATTTGCCATTGACTGACGAAGCTCAAAAAGAAGCTAGAGAATTGATGTTGGCTTCACGAGGAATACTCAAGCCAGCTACTGGCGAGCCGGTAGCCGTTCCTAAGAATGACGTTGTCTTAGGTGTTTACTATCTAACCAGCATTAACGAGGGTGGAAAGGGCGAGGGTAAGTTTTTTGGAAGTACTGAGGAAGCCATGATGGCTCTAAGTAATGATTTTATAGAATTAAGATCTAAGATCAAAATTCAGAATCCTGACAAGACCGAGGGGCAACCTAGATTGGTAGAGACAACAGTCGGACGTCTAATATTTAATCAGGCATTACCCGAAGGTCACAAGTTCGTAAATAGGACCATAGCCAAACACGACCTAAAGAATATCGAATCAGATATCTGGGATGAGAACCCGTTTGAAGTCATAGTAAAGTTTCTTAATACGATTACGAGTCTTGGATTCAAGTACGCGACCATATCTGGATTGTCTTGGGGTATGGATGACATCAGAATCCCGAAAGAGAAGCCTCAAATCATCGAAGAGGCCGACAAGCTGACCGAAGAGAATATGCAATTATATGAACAGGGATTATTGACTGAGTATGAAAGAAAATCTAGAGCTATTGAAATATGGAATGGTGCTAAAAATAAACTGTCAGTCTTGGTCAAAAAATCGCTAGGCCCCAATGACTCGGCTTACATGATGGTTGAATCGAAAGCCAGAGGAAGCTGGACGGTGCTAGATCAAATGATGGGTATGAGAGGTATTTTCGCTAATCCGTCTGGAGAACTAATCGAACTACCAGTTAGGAGTTCTCTTAAGGAAGGCTTGGCCCCACTTGAATATTTCATTTCAACTCACGGCGCTAGAAAGGGATTAGTAGACACCGCTCTTAAGACTGCAACTGCGGGCTATTTAACCAGAAGACTAGTTGATGTTGCTCAGGATATCGTCATCACCGAAGAAGACTGTAAGGATAAAGAGGGATATATCTTGTATGCCGACGATAAAAAGTTTAGTGGTGATACTCTTGGTAAAAGAATTAAGGGGAGGGTTGTCATGGATGATATTCTTGGCGATGACGGCGAAGTCATAGTTAAGAAGGGCAAAATCGTAGACAAAGAAACAGCCAAGAGAGTAGAAAGCTTGAAACTTGAGAAGATAAGAATCCGATCGTTGCTTAAATGTAAATCTCTAGCTGGTGTCTGCAGAATGTGCTATGGCTACGATCTATCAAAGAATAAATTAGTTGAGATTGGCGAGGCCGTAGGAGTTGTTACGGCTCAGGCAATTGGAGAGCCTGGCACCCAGTTAACCATGAGAACATTCCATACTGGAGGTGTTGCTGGTGGCGGTGCCGACATTACGATGGGTCTACCTCGCGTTGAAGAAATATTTGAGGCCCGACCGCCATCATTTAAGGCTCTTGTCTCTGATGTTGATGGTAAAGTCGTATCCGTGGAGGAGAAGGGAAAGCAGAAAATACTTACTATCCAAGTATCGGGTACAGGTGAGAATAGAGAATACGCAGTTTCTCCAAATATCGCCATCGCCGTAGTTGCCGGAGACTTTGTTACTCTTGGTCAGCAATTGAGCGAAGGTAACATAGACATTAAGGACTTATATCACGTCACAAAGGATGCCGACTTGGTTGCTAGAAATATAATCAGAGAAGTCCAAGCCATCTACTTCCCAACCGGAGATAGTATTAACGACAAACACGTTGAGCTCATTACTCGACAGATGTTTTCTAGAGTGAAGGTCCTAAATCCTGGCGATACAGATTTGCTATCCGGTGATATCATGGAGAAGAGGAGAGTCTGGCAAGAAAACGCCGTAGCCAAGGATGGAGATAAGCTTGAGGCGACCTATGAGCAATTACTATCTGGTATAACTAGAGTATCGTTAACGACTGATAGCTTCTTGTCGTCAGCCTCATTCCAAGAAACGGCCAAGGTATTGATCGAAAGCGCGACAGTTGGTAAGGAGGACTTCTTAAGAGGTCTAAAAGAAAATGTTATTATTGGCCGCCTGATACCAGCTGGTACGGGCCTAAACAGCGAAATTGAGGAGATGATAGAGGAGTAATCAACGAGATAAACAAAACCGCCCCTTTGGGGCGGTTTTGTTTATCTGCCACAATAATTATCCGCCTTTTTACTTGCTAACTTGGCCAGATTATTTGTATACTTATAAGGCAATTAAAATCATGGGAAGACCAAAAAAGAACAAGGAAGTTATTAAGTCACGACCAGAGAAGGGTAGACTAGAAGGGCCATCGCGTTTCGATATAGGTCAGGAAACAAAAAATAGTATTTGGGGGATTTTAAGTTTTATTCTTGCCGTTGTTAGCGTTCTCAGTTTTATTGGCCGTGCCGGTCAGGGCGGAGCATTGTTTGATTCTTTTGCTCGTTCTCTTTTTGGCTGGGGATTTTTTATAATACCGGTAGCACTAGTTCTGCTGGGCGTAGCTTTTATTAAATCTATATCTAGAAAAATATACTTTAGCGCCGTATTTGGCACAATCCTATTCACTCTAGCTACGTTGGCTATATTTTTTATTTTTGGAGAAGGCTCTTTCAATGTTCGCGTTACTCAGGGCGGCTACTTGGGTATTATACTGGGCTTGCCGCTTCTTAAGTCCGTTGGATTCGTAGCCTCGGCTATAATCTTGGTGGCGCTTATCCTTATATCGGTATTAGTGTCTTTGGATGTATCGATTACTGGACTATTTTACAAGAACGAAGTTGATGAAGAAGTTGATGAGAAGAAGGAAAGACTGACAGATAATGTTGTGGTGAAGAGGAATAACGAAGTGGTTGAAGATAAAAAACCGATGCAAGAAGCTAGGCCGGTAGCTAGACCAGTCAAGGCGGAAATTACCGACAAAGAATTCGTCATTAAGAACATGAAGCCTGGCAATTGGGCTCTACCACCAACAACCTTTTTGCAGGAAGATCAGGACTCTCCGGCTACGGGTGATATAAACGCCAGCGCCATGATCATCAAGAGAACCCTTGGGAACTTTGGCATAGACGTTGAGATGGGCGAAGTCTCAATTGGCCCGACAGTTACTCAGTATACGATGCGTCCAGCCGTGGGCGTAAAATTGTCTAAAATTACAACTTTAAATCCAGACTTATCTCTGGCTCTAGCCGCTCATCCTCTTAGAATTGAGGCTCCAATTCCTGGCAAAGCTTTAGTTGGCATCGAAGTTCCTAATAAAAAAGTGGCTCTAGTTGGATTAAAGAATATGTTTGAGGAAGAAGATTTTCTTAAATCTAAAAATTTCTTACCACTAGCACTCGGAAGAGATGTTTCAGGTGGAGCTGTTTTCGCCGGTTTAGATAAGATGCCGCACTTACTCATCGCCGGAGCGACCGGTACTGGAAAGTCTGTAGCTATTAATTCGATTCTGTTGTCTATGTTGTATAAGCACTCTCCTGACGTCCTGAAAATGATTTTGGTAGATCCAAAGAGAGTAGAGCTAAGCTTGTACAATGACATTCCTCATCTAATCACGCCAGTCATCACCGATAATAAGAAAGTTCTAGGAGCTTTACGCTGGGCGGTGACTGAGATGGAACGCCGCTATGAAACATTGCAAAAAATGGGATCTAGAGATTTATTCTCATATAATGCCAAGATGACCGAGAAGTCGGAACCATTGATGCCCTTCATTGTTATAGTTATCGATGAATTGGCTGATCTTATGGCTTCTTATGGACGAGATGTTGAAGCGGCAATTGTTAGGCTGGCTCAAATGTCTCGTGCTGTCGGTATTCATTTGATAGTTTCAACTCAGAGGCCATCGGTAGAGGTTATAACTGGACTGATCAAGGCCAACATCACATCGAGGATTGGCCTACAGGTGGCGAGTCAAGTTGATTCAAGAACCATATTGGATATGGGCGGAGCCGAGAAATTGCTTGGCCGCGGTGATATGCTTTTCTTGTCGGGAGATACATCCAAGCCTAGAAGACTTCAAGGGCCAATGGTAACCGAGAAAGAGGTAAAGGATGTCGTTAAATTCTGGAAGACTCAGGCCGAGAAGATGGAAGTAACCGAAGAAGCGGGGTTAACTATTGATTTCGAAGCCAAGTCTTCGAGCGGTGGCGGTGGATTTGGCGGTGATGGCGGCAATGAAGAAGACGATATGTACGAAGAGGCCAAAGAGACCGTAATTCAAGCCGGAAAAGCTTCGGCTTCCTTGTTGCAGAGAAGACTAAGAGTCGGCTACGCTCGGGCCGCTAGATTACTAGATATACTCGAGGATAAGGGCATCATCGGCCCGGGCGATGGCGCCAAGCCTAGGGAGGTTTATGTTAAGCCCGAAGGTATGGCGGTGTCTGGCCCCATGGCATATGGCGAGTCAGGTATAAACGCCGATACACCCGAAGCCGAGAGACAAGAAGATCCAGTATAATAATTAAACAAATCGCACCACCTAGGGGGTGCGATTTGTTTACAACTGATTTGATTTCCAGATAATTTCACATATACTTTTATTACTAATTAATCCAACTTTATGGCTAAGAAACAAGAGGACAAACAGCATATCCAAGATGGTAAAAATAAGTCAGTAGACTTAATGGTGAAGGAGATACAAGAGAAGTATGGTGATGGATCTATTATGAGACTTGGGAATGTTGCTAAGGTAGACGTAGACGTCATCCCAACGGGGTCTATTTCGCTTGATTTAGCCCTAGGCGTGGGGGGTATCCCCAGGGGTAGGGTAATAGAGGTATTTGGCCCAGAAAGCTCTGGTAAAACGACCCTGGCGCTTCACATAGTTTCTGAGGCTCAGAAGCTTGGTGGAGTTGCTGCTTATATCGACGCTGAACATGCCCTAGATCCAGAATATGCCAAGAAGATTGGTGTTAAGATCGATCAACTTTTGATATCCCAGCCGGATACTGGAGAGCAGGCCCTGGATATACTCGAGAGCCTAGTTAAATCTGGCGGTGTAGACATCGTGGTGATCGATTCGGTAGCAGCGCTTACTCCTCGCGCAGAGATTGAGGGGGAGATGGATCAGCAGCACGTGGGTGGCCAGGCTAGACTCATGTCGCATGCTCTAAGAAAGTTGACGGCTATTGTTGCAAAATCGAAGACGTCTGTCCTATTCATTAATCAATTGAGGCAGAAGATTGGCATTATGTTCGGTAATCCAGAGACTACTCCTGGCGGCCTAGCCTTGAAGTTTTATTCTTCTGTTAGAATAGATATTCGACGCTCGGCCCAGATCCAAAATGGTGAGAAAATCGTGGGCAACAGAACTAAGGTTAAGATTGTGAAAAATAAAGTTGCGCCACCATTTAGAACTTGCGAGTTTGATATTATGTATAATGAAGGCATCTCAAGATATTCGGATGTTGTTAATTCGGGCGTGCGCTATGGTGTTTTAACTAAGGCAGGAAGCTGGTTTAATTATGGAGAGGTAAGGCTGGGGCAGGGTATCGAAGGCTCACGGCAATTTATAAAAGAAAATCCAAAAGTAGAGAAGGAGATAGTTGAGAAAATTAAGGCCGCAGCTGTTCTGGAGGCGTAGGTTATTAATAATTTATTCGAACTAAAAAGACGATGGCATCTGCCATCGTCTTTTTAGTTCACTCTTACTTAACTACGGTTTGATTTCTCGTGTATGGCATCATAGCCATGTATCTAGCGAGCTTAACGGCATTAGCTATTAATCTTTGATGTTTATTGCAGAGTCTATTCCTACGAGATGATCCGATCTTAAATTGAGAAGTCACAAACTTTCTCAAGAATTGGGTATCTTTGTAGTCGATAAACTCAGTTTTCTTTTGGCAAAAATCGCAATTCATTTTTTATTTTATTTCTTAATTATTTTTTAGAATGGTAGGTCCTTCTCTTTTATAGCCATTTCGTCTTCTTCGATGCCGGCATGCAATGGCTCGTTCTCGTCTATTATGGGGATATCAGCATCAGCTGTCTCGGCGGTAACGCTGGGCTTGTTGGCCGCTGGTCGGATATCGCTTACGAAGCTATCAGATTGATCACTATTGCTTGCGCCAGTAGTTCTCGGTCCAAGCTGTAGATTCTCAGCGATTATCTCGGTGGTGTATCTTTTAACGTTGTCTTGGCCCGTCCAATTCCTGGTCTGCATCCTACCCTCGATCATCACTAAGCCGCCTTTCCTTAGGAACTTACTGGCAACTTCTCCTAATTTGGCCCAGGCGATTACGGTGTGATATTCAGTCGCCTCGCGTCGGCCAGTCTGGTCGGTCCAGACTCTATTGGTGGCCATCTTTATGGTGGTCACCGTCAGTCCAGATGGAGTTGATCTGGCTTCCGGATCTTGGGTCAACCTTCCGATTAAATATACTTTATTGAGATTCATATATTTTGTTTATTTTTTTAGCCTACTATAGATTCTCGATTATAGTTTCGAGTTGCTCGTCTAGTTGTTTGCTGTCTTTTTCTGGCACCTTGACTTGCTCTCTCTTCTCGAATCTCTCTCTGGCTTTCTGTTGTCTAGCAATAGTTTTACTGCGTTGCTTGTCGGAAGGCAACTTAACTATGAGATATCTAAAGACATTAACATCTGCCTTCATAAACTCATTCAGATTATTAAGCATTTCGCCATCTTTGGTGCTAAAATGCATATATCCGAAGTAGCTACCCTTGTGATGCAGAACTGGGTAGGACAGTCTAGTCCTAACTGGTTCTTTCGAAAGGGTTATGTTGGCACCATTCGAAGTAACGAAACCTTCAATAGCGCTTCTGGCCTCTGGTATCTTTGATTCTTCCAAGTCTGGGGTCATATGAAAAGCCAGCTCGTAATTCTGCGAATCTTCTTTCATTTTGTGGTCTTCATGTGAGGCGACAGATGGTACCTCATAGAGGTCCCAATGGTTATTCTATCGACGACCACGAAGCCGTTATTTATCGTGCCTATATGCTAACAATTTTATTGTTACTTGTCAAACTAGATTTTGATCTCTACGACGTCACCTTCTTGAATGATGTAGTCGCGGCCAACTGTATGTATCTGGCCTTTTGATTTAGATTCTGACCAGCCTCCACATTCGAGTAGTGTTTTCCAGTTAACGACGTCAGCTCGGATAAATAGTTTCTCAAAATCAGTATGGATGGCGCGCGAAGCCTTGGGGATAAAGTCTCCGATATGGGCCGTCCAAGCCCTGGTCTCATCTTCGCCTGTGGTCAAGAAGGTCAGGAGGCCAAGGGTTTTATAGCTTTCTTTTATCAAGCGATCTAGTCCACTTTCCGGCAGTCCAAACTCGGTTAGATATTCTTTTTTTTCTTCTGGCACTAGTTCAGATAGGGTTAATTCTAGCTTGTTACACATTACGATGTATGGCGCGTTGGCGAACATTTTCTTAAGAGCTTCATCGGGCTCCCATTTGTTCATAATTTGATCTTCTGAGACGTTTATCACGTATAGGAATTTTTTGGCCGTAAGGAGATTTAGCTCTTTGGCTAAGTTAACTTCTTCTTCGGACAGTTCGAGTTTAGATATGATCTCGCCAGCGTCTAATTGTTTTTTAAACTTTTCTAAAATATGCATTTCGGCTTGGGCATGCTTGCCCTCGATCGTTTGGAATTTGGCCAGCTTAGATGTTTTTTCGATTCTCTTGCTTACCGTTTCCATGTCGGCCATTACGAGTTCAGTATTTATAATTGATGTGTCATCGGCTGGATCAATGCGATTGTGAACGTGCGTAATGTTGCCATCGACGAATGCGCGTACAACTTGAGCAATGGCATCGACTTCCCGAATATTAGCCAGGAATTTGTTGCCCAATCCTTCGCCCAATGACGCGCCCTTAACTAGCCCGGCGATATCCGTAAATTCAATAGTGGTATTTATTATTTTTTTCGAGTTTGATAGCTGGGCCAGGGGAGCAAGTCTTTCGTCTGGTACGGCAACGACGCCGACGTTGGGGTCGATAGTGGTGAATGGATAATTTTGAATATCTACTTGTTTGTTGGTAACGGCCTTGAACAGTGTAGATTTTCCGACGTTTGGTAATCCGACAATTCCGATAGATAATGACATAGGATCATGGTAACAAAAATTTACAAAAAACCAAGCTTAGTATCCCATGCATCGAGTGTATCTCTGGTTACGGCTGGGATAGTACGTGGTTTGACTACGCATTGACCTAATTAGTATATCTGTTACCCTGGCTCTAGCGTCATTTACAAGAGGTGCGTAATGAGACATCCTCAACTGGTTCGAAGCGCGGCTTTGGCCTTATTTATCGTAGCACTACCTAGCCTGGCCTTATCGCAGGATAATGAAGGTGAAAAGCAGAACTATAGGGGTAAATATGAAGTTTCTTTGTGGCTGGAATTAAATACTGGCTTTTCAGACTATAGACCAGTGTTCGATAAGGATTATAAGAAGCTTTTCTTGCCCATCGGAGGGATAGAAGAGCTTGATACAAAAGCTAGGATATCTACCCTTGGAATTCGGCCCGTTTTTGCTATAGCCCTGCATCGAGGTAAGATTAATGTCACTCTACCGATTTCCTATAGAATCGCTGATTGGAGCTTATCGGAGGTCAATGATTCAACTCCTCATGGCCTAGTTAGTCTGACGACTATCGATTGGTGGGATAGGGTTATCGCTGGGGATGTGGTATCTAGCCATTTCAGTCCTCGAGTCGGTTTAGCTATGACCTTTGGCAGAATCGAAATCTCTCCTTCGATACAGCACTATCAGCTAAAAGAAAGAAGGTATCGGGGTATTGACTGTGTGGGTTGCGGGAATAGCTCGGAAGTATACGAAAGCAAGGTGTTAGAAAGCGGTGTTAGTCCACGCATCGAATTTGTGTGGTTGGCTCGTGGTTTCGGAGAGAGAAAGAGCGATTACGCTCCAGATCCAGTCTTTAACGGTTTAAGTGTCGCCTATGAACGAGTTGGATCTAAATATTGGCGATTAAGTATCGCCCTTAGGATGCTTGGTATCGAATTAAAAAAGTGAAGATTTTGCCCCTACTCGGGGCCTTTTTATTTCTACAAAGAAAGATAAATTAGTTTGGATGAGAGAGGTGCTGTAGCGGGAATGGGATCATACAAAGAGAATAGGAAGTAACTTCGGAGAGTCTATAGGATGGAATAGCTCACTTAAATCGCAGTGGAGCTCTATGTTAAAGCAAAAGGGCGTAGCTGTGATATACTTCTGATGTATGGGAGACATTTTTAAAGCCTACGATGTCAGGGGAATATA
>C687J26860_1001645_pt1 | contig 9241 bp, 7 predicted proteins | sample RifOxyC2_FD_26860 | JGI IMG/M metagenome (IMG submission 26860)
ATGCTGCTGATGGATGCATTTCCTTCTCGCTGTAATTTGTTGACATATTTATTTATTGCAAAATTACTCCTTTTCCCCCAATATTTGTGGGTAATGATAAGATCTAAAGATTGGGGCTATTCATTTTATTCTCACTATAATAATTTATCAATCCGTTCGTTGAACTGTCATGTCCCGATATCTCAGCATCAGATTCAAGTTCATGCAATATTTTCTTAGCTAACTGCTTACCTAATTCCACACCCCACTGGTCATAAGAATTTATATTCCAGATTGCTCCCTGAACGAAAACCTTGTGCTCATACATGGCGATTAACGAGCCTAATGTTTCGGGTGTCAGCTTTTTAAATAAAATTGTATTAGTCGGAATATTCCCCGGAAAAATTTTGTGATTTAATATTTTTTCACGCTCATCGCCGCTGATGCCGCTTCTTGATAGCTCCACCCTGACCTCATCTTCGGTTTTGCCTTTCATCATTGCTTCTGATTGTGCAAACATGTTAGCAAGAAGAATGTCATGTTGATTTTGTTCATCGCATTGAGTTTCGAGCGGAGCAATAAAATCCACAGGAATTAATTGTGTTCCCTGATGAATAAGCTGGAAAAACGAATGCTGTGCATTCGTTCCGGGAACACCCCAAACGACAGGCCCGGTTGAAAAATCTACAACTTTGCCGTCCTTACTCACTCTCTTTCCATTACTTTCCATGTCTAATTGTTGTAAAAATTCAGGGAATAACCTTAGATATTGATAATAAGGTATAACTGCATGAGTCTTTGCATGAAAGAAATTTATGTACCAGATACCGAGCATAGCCATAATGACAGGTATATTTTCATTGAAAGGAGTCTTGCGGAAATGTTCATCCATTTCATAAGCACCCTTCAACAGTTTTTCAAAATTATCGAAGCCGATATAAAGTGCTATTGACAGTCCTATTGCCGACCAAAGGGAATACCTGCCTCCAACCCAATCCCAAAACTCGAACATATTCCTGGGATTAATTCCGAATTCGCGGACTGCTTCAGTGTTTGTCGAAAGAGCTACAAAATGCAAAGCGACATCGCTATCTCTTTTAGCGGTTGTGCTTAGGAACCAGCGTTTAGCGGCGAGTGCATTAGTCATTGTCTCCTGGGTTGTGAATGTTTTGGATGCAATAAGAAAAAGAGTAGTCTCGGGATTAAGCTGTTTCAGGGTTTCTGCTATATCGCATCCGTCAACGTTGGAAACAAAATGAACAGACATTCCCGGTTTTGCGTATGGCTTCAATGCTTCGCAAACCATAGCAGGACCTAAGTGGGAGCCTCCAATACCAATATTCACAATATGTGAGATTGGCATCCCTGTACATCCTTTCCATTTTCCGCTGTGTAAATCCCTGACAAAATTTTTCATTTTTTTCAGGATGGCATTGACTTCAGGCATTACATCCTTACCCTCAAAAAGAACTTCATCAATCGAGCGGTTGCGTAGTGCAGTATGAAGCACAGCCCTGCCTTCGGTTGTATTGATTTTCTCACCCTTGAACATGGCTTCGATTTTTTCTTTCAGCTTTCTTTTTTCGGCAAGTTTTAGAAGAAGTTTTAATGTAACGTTTTTGATTCTGTTTTTAGAAAAATCGAAAAGAATGTCATTAAACTCAATGTGAAATTTGTTGAATCTTTCTTTGTCATTTTCAAAAAGGCTTCGCATGTGAACATCAGCGATGCTTTCAAAATGCTCCCGGAGAGCCTTCCATTCGGTTGTATGTGTCAAAGCCGACATAAAATAACAATCAAATATATGAATATTTATTTATTCCACATCCAACTTTTCAATTCCCCTGATTCCCTTAACCGTAAAAAGATTCGTAAATAGAGTATCAAGAAATTCTTTACCAGGCAGATTCAGAGTGAACAAGCCCTCAAATTTAGAATTTTCAGTTGAAATATTTATTCTCTGTATATTTATTTGCCCGATTACTTTCGTAATATCATGCAGCATCTGGGGCCTGTCGTCAGCCGTGATTCTCAGCTTCACATCATACTTCGTATCAAGTAGAACCTGCTCAGGCACTATTTCGACAGGGTGTTCATTAAAATATTGGTGAAGTTTTACGATGGCTTTGTGTGTTACCACATAATTCTGCCATTCAGGACTCGGAACAGTATTAGGCGATGTCAGCAATTCAATTTGGTCGTTGTTGTTCAATTCATAATCGAGATTCTTAATCTCACCGTTTATCTTTGCCGAAATACATTTATTGGCAATTTCTTCGGATACGGCAAAGGCAAGGTCAATAGGGCATGAACCTTTGGGAAGTATGTAAGAATCCCCATCCTTGATATGAACGACAATTTCATCTACATAAAGATTCATGCGGATCGAACCCCAGATTTTCTGGATTGCATCTTCATCGTCACCAACTATAATATCCTGCATCCACTGGACCCATTCGGCAACATCCTTCCTCTCGAGGTTCAATGGCTTCTTATGCCTCAGCGTTGCAAAATCGGATGCAATACCATCAACTGCAATTTTATCCATTTCCTCAGTTCCTGATAATCACCTCAACCAATTTTCTTCCCGGGCCAAAATGCGTTGAGTGAAGCGCCCTGTATAGATTAATCTTAGGCCTTGCGATGAAGTCGTCGAGAGAGCTGACAGGGCCAAATACATTTGCTATTATGCCGTAAGTCCTGTAGCACTGACTGTAGTCATTTGTATTAAGCGTAATAACGATTGAGTAAAAATTGTCAATGTCCTTAAGAGCTTTTCCCTCCTCTATCATTTTGTAAATCTCATAGACATGCTTATGCTCGATTGTAACGACATTATTGATTCTGTTTTCGTCTAACTTCTGAGTAATCAGCTTAAGGAAATTCCGGATGTAATCAACAAATTGCTTACCTTTCAATTCAAGGGATTTCCTGATAATATCGAATGCATCCGGGTCAATGAAATATAGTGAAAGGTCTTCGAGGTCGCGTCTTATTTTAGTTAATCCCAACCTTTGTGCAAAAGGTGTATAGAAATTCAATGTTTCATAAGCAATCGCTTTTCTTTTTTTCTCACCGAGATGAGTGAGTGTTTTCATATTATCAAGCCTGTCGGCAAGCTTGATGATGATTGCTCTCACATCCTCGACAAGTGCCAGGAAGAGCTTGCTGTATGTAGCAGTCTTATCCATCTGGCGTGTTTTCGTACCTTTGATTTTTGTCAGCCCGTCAACGATTCGGGCAATTTCACTGCCGAATTTCTCCCTGATTAACTCTATAGTTACTTCTTCGACATCCTCGACAGTATCATGAAGCAATGATGCAACAGTAGCCTCTGTTTCCCTAATTCCAAAATCTTTAATTAACATCAATGCAACTTTCAGTGGATGAGTGTAATATGGTTCGCCGGATTCCCTCGTTACATTTTTATGATTATCACAGCAAAAGTAAAATCCTCGTGTTATTAATTCAATATCAGGTTTTTCAATATATTTTATGCAATTCGTAAGGAGTATATTCAGGTCCTCCATCCGGTCCCTGCCGAAAGGCTGAGCATCTTCAAGAGGCAAGGCATAAACCTTTTCAATCGGAATTTCTTCTGGTTTTAATTTCTTTTTTTCCGGCATAATCAGTTTAAAAAAGGAGTTTTACTCCATTAATTAAATTTCTTTTACTATTAATTGATTAGCCACTATCTTTAGATAGTGGAGGATTTCAGTAGGGACACGGCTTGCCGTTTCCCTACACATATCCTCATGGAAATCCCAAATATGGTGATTTATGTTTCCACTTCTTAAAAGTAGTGGCTGCTCATTTTATATCCAATAAGCCATGTCAGGAGTTACTCCTGACTTAAACAATGTAATCGACACTTAGAGATAAATTTTATGAATAAGTCTCCAAACCCGAATTAACCTATTATTTTTTCATATAATATTATTAATTTAAACAAAAAAAAGAATATTCACAATTAATTATTCATTATGAAACGTAGGTCTTTTCTTTCTTCTGTTGCGGCGATTTCCGCTTTGCCATTGTTCAAACCGGTATTGGTTCGTGCTTTTAATAAAGATGAATACATACATCCGAAAGCACTCAAACGCGGCGATACTGTTGGTATTATCGCACCAGCTACAGCCGTTACAGACCCTGACCAGCTCGATAAAGCAGTCGAGGCATTGAATTATTTCGGATTGAATGCAAAGTTCGGAAAAAATGTTTTAAAAGGAGAAGGCTACAAGACACGCACTGTTGATGAAAGACTCGATGATTTACATTCAATGTTCAAAGACAAAGATATAGCCGGTGTTTTTTGTCTGCGAGGCGGTTATGGCTCTCCTCAACTTCTCGACAAAATTGATTATGAACTGATTAAAAACAATCCGAAAGTATTCATCGGATACAGCGATATTACTGCTATGCACTTAGCAATAAATAAATTATCAAAACTCATTACTTTCCATGGTCCCGTACTTCTTTCAGGATTTTCAAATTACACGGCAGATTATTTCAGTAAAGCATTATTCAAAACCAATCCAATCGGTAAGGTTGTTAATTCTGAATCAAAAAATGGCATAAGGCTTGTTCACCCGACTCGAACAATTAAACCCGGAAAAGCATCGGGCAAACTTATTGGTGGAAATCTGTCGCTAATATGTTCATTGATGGGGACACCTTACGAAATTGATACAACTAATAAAATTCTCTTCATTGAAGATGTAGGGGAAGAACCATTCAGGATTGACAGGATGCTGACTCAGCTAAGATTGGCAGGCAAACTAAATACTGCATCTGGTGTCATATTCGGTGAATGTCAGGGATGTAATTCAGATGGATTGAATCCCTCACACGTATGGGACTATTCTCTCGGCGAAGTACTCGATAATATTCTCGGCAATCTTAACATTCCGGTTTTTTATGGATTGACATTCGGTCATACAAACGACCAGATAACGCTTCCTCTCGGAGTAGATGCGGAGCTCGATGCTGAATCGGGTACATTGAATATTATAGAAGCAGGTGTTAATTAACAAATAAATTGTCATTCTGAAATTTTTGAATAGCCACTATCTTCAGATAGTGGAGGTTTTTAGTTTATAACTTTGACTTTAGTCACTTATTTAAGGGGATAAATACCAAGTTGTGGTGATTAATTCACACCACTACTTAAAAGTAGTGGCTATTCATTTTTTATTAAATCAACAATATTATGTTTTTCTTACAAACCCCAATAAACCGTGAGCCCTGCGGAGAAAGCCCACCTCTTCCATTCGGATGTTTTTGTGAGATTGAGAATTGGTATTCCAATACTGATGTTTGGTGTGGCATACAAGCCGAGTCCATAAGTCAAATCATATCCCAACCGTATTTTCGCCTGTAAAAAAATATTATTCAACTCAGAAATTTTTCCATCAACTATTCTCTCATATGATGGTGGATTTGTTGGAAACGGCGGTTCATTGGCATCACCTATGATTCTTTCCTTATGAACACTGCTGTTAGATAATAAAAAGCCGAATTGCAAGCCGCCGCCAATATTTAGATGAGAACCTGGAATTCTGTATTTAATACCCGGCTCAATAAGTAAATATGCAATCTTCGATGTAAAATCATATTCTGTCAATAGCATCCCTCCATCAACTCTCGGCAATGGTTCTGCCTGAACTGTAAATTTTCCCGGTGAGTAGTTATATAATCCTGAGAATGTAATTGCAGTCAAGCCGTCAATCCAGTATTCACCTGCAATACCGGCTGTAAATCCTTCTCCACTGCCTGTTTTATAAGCACCGCAATTACAATTAGCTTCCTCTAAATCGAGACTACCATTATGAATCAGGTGATTGAATTCACCTGACAATCCAAAAAATAATACAGGTGAATCTGCTGGCATTCTTGCAGAAAACTGCCAGTCAAATCCCTGGGCGTAAATTATTGAACAGGAAATAATAAAAGTTAATATATACAATGATTTTCTCATTTACTTTGTCAGAACAACTTTCTTGATATGCCTGAATAGTCCTGCCTGCATTTCAAAATAATAAATTCCAGGAGTCATGTTATTCGTAGGATGAGTCAGCAGGTAAGTCCCGGCAGGGAGACTGCTGTCAATCAGCTTTTCAACAAGCTCACCAAAAGAGTTATATACACTAATTTTTATAACTGTTGAAAATGCCATTTCATATTCAAACTGAATTTTCTCGTTTGCAGGATTAGGATAAATATCTTCAAACCTGAATTTTTTGGTAGTGTGGGGTATTGCTTTCAAATTCAAACCGCAGATAGAATCGAGAGAGAATATTCCATTTGTAGTAATCGGCGTTAGCACCTTCGAGCAAGGTCCATCTCCAAATTGAGGTTTTGCAAAAGCTATATAAGTTGAAACATTATCTCCAAGGTAGGTATTGAATTTCAGAATTATTAGAGTATCACTTTGCCTAAAGAAAACATTTTCGGGCATTTTAATATTTATTCCCAATCTTGATGAAGCAGTATCCGGATTAATAATTATCGAGCCTTTTTCCGCTCCTTCAGATGCAGTTCCAAGATTCTCGAAATCGTTATAACGCAGCAAAGTAGTATCAAATGTAAGAGTGTCACTAAATGTTCTCGCAAAGTTAATATTATTTTTATCAACAATAATCGGAACTGAAATCAATCGCCCGGGTTTTGCTTTAATATCCTTTGGTATATATAATCTTGTTTGCTGAGGCTCAACGCTGGATGCATTAACAATTATTTTTAATGTATCCTTTGGAGGTCTGACATCTCTCGATACGATAAACAATGTGTCCGAATAATCCCCCAGCTCCAGTGATGAGTCAGCATTGAATATAATCAGCATATTCCTTTGCGAATTAGCCGCTATAGTGTCAATCAGTATTCTTGTAAATGGCGGGTCAATCAATGCATCTTGAATCCAAAGAGTTGTATTCCCTAAATTGTTTATAGGAATGGATATTGTAGCAGAAGAAGGACAATCTTGATGATGAACAATATTACCGAAATCTAGAGTGTCGATTGCTACGGAAATCTCCGGCTCAATCCCTGTACCTTTCAGATAAATTATTTTTTGCAAACCTTCAGCCGGAATTCCTTTTATATTTCTACTTGCTATATCACTCTCAATAACATATCGGGCTATGAATGTTCCTCTTTCTTTAGGATGAAATTCAATCTTGAATGTATCTGTTTTGAGTATATCGAGATGGAATGGAATCTCTTTAAGTGGGCTAATTATGCTAAATAATGTATCTATCTCATCTTTCTTGTTTTTTATAACCTGAGAAACAGCTCCAAACCTTAGATTCCCCTCGTTTTTCAGAACTACCATTACATCTTCTTTCTTTTTTCCGACCCATACCTCACCAACATCAATTGTATCACCATGATGATCCACATTAGAAAAGTATATATCCAAATTTTGTTTCACTCCGATTCCGAAAAGTTTTACCTTTGCATAATCTACTGAGTCAGGAAAAAGAACAGGATGAGAGCGATATTTTAATTGATAAATTGCACTATCGCCCCCATTATCAGTGGGGTAGTACTCAATTTCCATGGGTATAACATTCTTCTGATAAATTGGTTGATTTAAAATTTTATTTATCCTGAAATCCGGGTTAGGACTGAGTGGAATAATTGTATCGCTTTCTATTACTAAATCACTTTTCGATACATTCTTTACCTGCCATATCCATGATACTTTAGCCGGAGGTTTTACATACACAGAATCAAAATTATACTCATTTTCATAGCCGTCTATATAATGTGTAGTTTTACGAGCTATAAGTAAAAATGAATCTAAAGCCACCATATCTTTGTAGCCTGGACTGGGCTCATTGGGAATTTTTGAGTCAAATAATCCAAGTGTAAGTTTAACTAATTTTTTACCTGCTTTATACTTACTTGTATCTTCAGATGCATAATATCTCATAATAAATTCTTTTTCTTTTCCTCTATCAATAAGTTGTTCAGGTTCATCACCCTGGCGGGGATTAAATTCCCAAAAATCTTGAGGATGATTAATATTATCATACACACCTTTGAAATATGAAGGGTCTTTTGTCCCAAGCTTTATTATATCCGAACCGGTGTTTTTTAGTACAAATAACTTTTCTAATGAATCACCGATTAAACACAAGCCATAATCAACAATATCTTCATTTATTTCAATTACAGTACCTTCAGGAGGAATTATTTCTCCTTCGGAATCTGCACTTATCATTTGTGTCAGCATCACAAATGATATTGAGACTAACAAGAATAATTCAATTTTTTTCATATGCTTCATTGATTCTCAAAATATAATCATAATAAATATTAAAATTAAGTAAACATCAGATATAATCAAATATTTATTTAAGACGTAAATATTTCAAATTAATTCATTTCTGAATTTTAGCCGAATTAATAACACTATTATTTAATAAATTGCGTCAAATGTGCTACTACAATTAAAAAAAATATAAACCGGAGGATTTAGTATGAAATACTTAGTAATGAGCATAGTTCTTTTAAGTTTTATTTTATCAAATAATTCTAATGCACAACCAAAACTTGAAATTGTCGGAGGAGATACCTATAATTGGAATAAAGTTAAACCTAATGAATCACCTTTAAATGCAAAAATTCAGCTAAAGAATGTCGGTACCGACACATTGGTTATTACTAATGTTAAACCGGGATGCGGATGCACGACAGCCCCGCTTGATAAATCCAGATTAGGCCCCAATGAAGCGGGTACTTTAGATATTAAATTGAATATATCCAACAGGCCCGGTGCAGTAACAAAGTCCATATCTATCACATCTAATGACCCGAAGAAACCAAATTCGACTCTTTTCCTCAAAGCTGAGGTACAAGTTGATATTGAGGTTAGCCCTCAATACTTCACATTTAACGATATGAGAGTAGGCCAGGAAGCAGTTTCAAAAGTTAAAATCATTAATCATTCAAAGGAAAACGTTACTTTTTCAGATTTTTCTAATACACCTGAAAATATTTCATTCAACCTTAGCAAAACATTTGTATTAAAGCCAAATGAAGAAATTGAAATTACAGAGAGAGCAAAGCCTGATAAAAAGGGGTATTTCTCATCAACGTTGAAGATGAAAACCTCGCATCCCGATTTTAAGGAGTTAGTGATTAGCGGATACGGGCCTGTAGCTGAGTCACCGATTTTTAATAATAATGAAAAATCCAAATAATTTAATATAAGTTTCTTTATTTTTAGAAAAATTAATTTTAATCTTGAGAGTTCTTG
>C687J26860_1001661_pt1 | contig 9168 bp, 3 predicted proteins | sample RifOxyC2_FD_26860 | JGI IMG/M metagenome (IMG submission 26860)
AAAAAAAACGGGGCTTGATTCAGCCCCGTTTTTAATTTCATCCGTGTCAGGACTTAGTCCTGGCACTTTACCAATTAATTTCTCTGCGATTATCTCGCAATCACCATCTTCTCCGTGCTGTGGAACGGACCCGATGTCATCTCGTACCAGTAAACTCCGTTCGTCATGTTCGCTACGTCGAGATTTATCTTGTACAGTCCGGGCTCAAGCTCTTCCTTAACAGGAATTGCTACAATCCCAGAGTTTGAGTTGTATATCTTTATTTCTGTGTAACCCTTCAATCCTACCGAGAACTCAATTTCTGCATTACTGTTCGTTACAGGATTCGGATTTATGCTCTGTAATCCATAAGTTGTCGTTGACATAACAATTTTCCTTAGGTCAAACACGCAGGTCGGCTCGACTGCAATAGAGTCGTTATTTGTTTTGATGTCAACACATGCATTGTTGGTAGCGACCGTATGAATGACAAGTGAAGAAGAATAAACATCCTTTGGCAAATACGTTCCAATCTTGAAGCCGACCAACTTTCCGCCCGGATAATTGAATAAATCAGTCCCCGACAGGGTAAAGCTTATTGTACCCGTTACATCATTTATATTTGTATTTGAAATTGTGTACTTGTTATCTAATAAGCCGCCCGTTAACTCAATGTCTTCTTTATTTACTTTAAGGAAGTCTCCATTGTACTTCATGACAAAATCCAAAGAATGAATGTCTGCCAATGTAATATCTTCCGTGTTTGGATCGAGAGTTATCGTTCCGTAAACTTCAGTACCAATTTTGGTTAAATTAGTGCTTAAAGAAAGAGTAGTCGTAAGATTGTGATGCTCGCAAACACCTTGTACAGGAGTTACACTTACTGCTTCAGGTATGAACAATGAGTTATTATATACCACCAAATCAGCCCTGTGTGTAGCCTTGTCTGTTACCGGTGTTCCGGGCATCGCCTTGTACCTAATCTCAATATCCCTGGATGCACCTGCCGGCAAATTGAATGTATCCGTATCAATCGGATTTACAAACTCAAACTGTCCCTGGCTCGGTATGTCTAAAGGAAGTATTCTTACCGAATCAACGACTAAATCGTCTGAACCGGTGTTTGTTACCACGCATTTTATGATTTGTGGGTCATAGACACAAGTCTGAACCTGTCCTGCCGTAACCTCGATACCCTGAGCAATTCCTGCTCCTGTCCAGTTCGATGTAACCTCGTTCTCAGCATCGCTCACTGTGGATAGCGATGCACTCGATTGCGGAACTTTATCTGCTACAAACTGTGCATCAAACTCGATAAACTCACCCTGTCCGAGTTTAATCGGCAAAGTCAAAGCCAACTTATCATACCTGAATCCTTCCGTTCCCCAGCTTACAAGGTCTGTTGCGATTGTTCCTGTTGGCACAACGAGGAAATCAGTAATTGTAACTGAATCTCCGTAAGCCCAGTCTGCGTCCGGTTTATTTGTAAACCTGACAAGCCTGGTATTCGGATTTGTATAATCCTGCAGAACGGTTGAGCCGAAATCAACATCTGCCGTAACCGTCTGAGGAACTATACCTATGCCTCTTAATATCGTCTGGGTCGAGCTTCCGGCTGTGTTATCGTATTCGAGTATTAATTCATGCGGGCCGGTTGCAGTCGGGTGGAATTTTACAGGTACTATTATACTATCATAAGGTTGAATCTGCCTGTTAGCTAATTGCCCCCTGTCAAACTCGAAGGCATATCCATTTACGTCTCTTATCGTTTTTATATTATAAATGGTAACTGCCATTGTGCCGCCGTTGTAAAGCTTGATGACCTGATAGCCGTTATCCGGGTCATACGGGCCTGCCGGGAAGTTAGGCTGCCTGTCAATCCTTCTGCGTCCCCAATCATATCCGTTTGCTACGAGGTCCGGCTTGATTCCTCTTCCTCTCAGGTCTCCGATGCTGTCAACATTGTCCTTCTCGGTGTTGCTTATGAAAAACATCGAATCAGTATAAACGATTGTGTCCAAAGGCAAAAATATAACTTCATAACTAAATACCTGCCCGGGTGTCAGCGTGAGTGGATTGTTCTGGTCTATTATCAGGTCAGGAAAGAATATTGATGGCTGTCTCGGGCCTGTATAACCGGTAATAACAAGGTTAATTGTACCGAGGTTTCTAATCTCTATAGAACCGTTTGCTGTTGAATTTACAGGAACGTCTCCAAAGTCATAATAAGTAACATCAATTTTGGCGCTTCCTACCCTTGCTTTAACTTCAGCTTTATAAGCAAATATACATGAATCACCCACACCAATAGAATCTTTGAATTCTCCGTTTGTTGTTGCTGTGAATCTAACTGTGAACTTGACAGAATCATTTGCTTGAATCGTTAAAGGTAAAACAAACCCAAAAATATCAAAACCAGGAAACAATTTCTTAAGCATTAGGTCTTTGATTTTTACTTCGGAAGTTTTAGATTCATTAATCACCCAGCAATCCATCTCCTTTGATTCTCCGACTGCGAGAAGGCCGAAATCAAGATTAGGCCTAATAGCAAGTTTGACAGCATTATATATAATTACAATTGTCGTATCATTACCTCTCCTGTCAATGAAAGTTATAACAGCACGGCCATCCTTCGACGGATCAACAACCCATGCATGCCATTTTGTATAAGCATCTTCACCAGGAACGAAATCCACATATGTAAACCTGAAATTAAAACTTGCTTCAGCATCAAATATAATTAGTGACAGATTAGACCTGTCGTTGTTTCTTGGCATATCCTCGACAAGCTCTCCATATGTTTCATATGTCCCATTCTCACTACAATCAAAAGTCCATGTCGGGTTCGGAGGCAAAGTGTCCGGTTTCTCCAAATCACCGAGTGCAACGCTGGTCGGATGCCCGTAGGAATCATCGCTTGAGTTTCCATACGCATAAGCTGCAAACGGGTCATTAGCCCTGATTTTATAAACGCCGTCTCCAGGCAGTTCCATCTGTTTGCAATAATAAATCAAGCCATTAACCTTTACACTGAAAGGTAAACCTGGGTTAGGGCTAATAGTTTTTAATTTTTTCCATATGAAATTGCCGGCTATAACTGTAGCGAATTCAAGGTCATCAGGAATACTACCATCGTCGTTCGCCCTGTAAATAATATTTATCCAATTTTTTGGAAAACCAAAACCGCCATTTATTCCGGGAGTATTAAAAATAATTTCCCTTTGGTATTGTTCAAGCGGTGTTAATACCAGCATGAAAGGGTCAGTTTGTACAACCCTGCCATCATCATTATTTCCTGTATTGTACTGCATAATATAAATCGGCTTATCTCCGGAAAATACAATGGGCCTTGGTGTTCCGTTTTCGGCTCTGAACCTTAGCCAGCCGTCATTTTCGAGGCCTGCCCCGGTTCTAAGTGTAGCTATATGCTGCCTGTCGAGGTAAATTGAAGTACCTGCTTCTTTTGTGAATATTTTAATAATTGAATTTTTAAGCCTGCCTGCTATCGGAGTGTAATGATATTCTGTACCCCATGTATTTGTCGGCAGTTCGTATTCGCTCATATAATCGCAATAAGGTGTATTCTCAGGAACGTAGGCACAGAAATTACTCGATAACACACTGACAGGCTTTGTTGCCCTGATGCGGCTTCCTGATATGTCTGCCCTCTGGCCGAAAGTGCTGATTAGAAGTACGTCTCCCTTCCATAAGGTATAATTCCTTGTTTCACCGGGCTCCAGTCCTCCTGCAGTTCTTGAACCAGATGTACCGCCCATAGTGAATCTTACCTTGTTGTTGTCGAAAGGAGAAACAATGCCTGTATAACCCGGAAGATACTGCACTCCGAAATCAGATATATCGCACCATGAGGCAACGACATACTCTTTACCGAGTGATGATGTTGGCAAGGCAAGGTAGCTGTCGCTTGTGTACTGATACCTCGTAGCACCGTAAACAATAATTGGCTGTGGTGCATATACGTGAATACCATAGCCGCCATAAATCTGTTCGGGTTCAGGCGGCTGCCTGTCTGTTTTTCTGTAACACTGCCCCAAAGCAGGGGACAGTGTAAACTCGATGACGTCGTTTGGAATTGTCTTCTGCTGTTTCAGGTAACCTTTGCCGGGAATTTCAACTGTAACAGTGGTTATAACTCCGGAAGATACGTAAAGCTTCAGGTCGTTTTTAGCACCTGATGATTCCCAGCAGGGATTGAATGTAACCCAAAAGTCAGTACCGACGTTGTTAGAACCAAGAAGTTCAGGCAATTTATTCTTGAATTCCTTCAGGTTAAAATCTTTTGCAGAACTGTTTGATACTGCAAAACAAGTAATTAATAAAAATGCAATAAATGCGGTAAATTTGAATTTCATAAAACCTCCATAGTAACACTAATAATATATATTTTTGTAAATTTCTTGTCTAACCAACTGTAATAACAAAAAAAAATGCAAAATGTTACAGTGAAAAATAATTTTTTTTTCATCTTTATTAAATATATGGAATTAACTTGATGAAAATAAAAACGCAGATTACTAAATTTTTAGATAATATGCAAAAAATATTTTGCTTTTTATTATAAATAAGAGGTAATTTCATACTCTTATTTTTCTGATGATAGAAATTTACTCAAAATCAAATCCTAAAAAATTCGATTAGTTAGCATTCTTTTATAACTAAATTAATTTGTTTCGCCAATGTTTCTTCCAAAAGAAGTTTTCTTCTTTCAGCTTCCCAAAGCTCAATATCGGGTTTTAATGCTTTTGAATTTGCGTTAATGTTAATATTAATTGTTCCATTGTTTAATTCTGCTTTAACACATTTAACAATCTGTTGCTGCCTTCTGTCAAGGCCTTCGGAAATTCTGAGAATTCCTGCGAGACATTTGACTGCCTCTCTGTTCGCTGGACTCAGCCTCATAAATTCCGGGTGCTTTTTTTTCGGATGGCTTTTGCGGTGGTATCTTGCAATCAAAGCTATTATCTCAGCTTCACTCATTGTGAATCCCGGCATTATGGATTGGCTGATTATATAGTGACTATGTTTATGATGCTGGTCATGTGAAATGAAATAACCAATATCGTGCAGTATAGATGCTATTTCCAGAAGCTCTCTGTATTGAAAGCCCAGCTTGTGCAGGGGCTGCAGGTCATCGAATAGCTGAATTGATATGTTCTTTACATGCTCTGCATGAATGGTATTGATATTAAATCTCTGACACAGGCTGTTAACGCTCTCAAACCTGAGATGACTCAGGTGTTTGAATTCCTGAATCGCCTTCTTCTTTTGTATAGTATCGAATACAATTCCCTCGCGTAGTGCGTATGATGATATTAAAATTCTTTCAATGTTCAGTTGATTAATTATATACTCGAGAATTAAAGCTCCTCCAAGAATGATGTCCGCTCTCGACGGGTCTATTCCCTCTATTTTATTTCTTTCGGCAACAGTTCTTGCTTTAATAATTTTCTTTATAACGTTTAGAATATCTTTTTTTGAAACTGATAATCCGTTAAGAATATCGGGGATATATCCGTCGTTTTTAGTAAGAGTCATAGCCGCAATATTCAGTATTGTCCCGGATGTGCCTACGACAGTATCGAAGCCCGTGTCCATGATTGATTTCATTATCGGCAGCCACTCTCCGTGAATATAATTCCGGCACAGGGTTATCTGCTCGTCATTTACTTCATTATTAGAAAAAAAATGATTTGTCAGCCTTATCGCTCCGAGTTTCTCGCTTTTTCCGTATAAAATATTTCCTTTGAAACCTATAATCGTTTCAGTACTGCCGCCCCCTATGTCTATGATTAAAGCTTTTTTATCGAGGATTGGAAGTGCGTGAATTGCACCGATATAAATGAGCCTTCCTTCTTCGATGCCGGATACAACCTCAATTTCAATACCCGTCTCGTTTCTTACCCTGTCCAAAAACGCTTTTTGGTTAGCAGCTTCACGAACTGCACTAGTTGCAACAGCTCTCACTTCAGCATTCAAGCTTTTGGCAAGTGCCGCATAATGTTTAAGTGTTCTGGTTCCTCTTTCAATAGCATCGGGATAAATAAGTTTCATATCCCTGCCTTCAATGCTTGTTCCAAGCCTGACGACTTCTTTTTCACGGCTGTTTACATGCATTATCCCGCGATTGTTTACTGAAGCAATAACAAGGTGAAATGAATTTGTGCCTACATCAATGGCTGCTATCAGAGGGGCTTTTGTTGTCATTCTTTATTTTATATTCTAAATTCATATTTATTTATTCATGGATTCCCGTCAGTATTTTCAGGTGCATCGCCTTTCATAACCACAATATCGTCTCTTTTATATATAATCCTTGATTTTTTCTTGTCATTTTCTCTCTTAGTTTTATTTTCATTAGTATGAACCGAACCCAAGAATCTTTTTATTATTCTTTTAATAACAGAATAAATAATAGCTATAATGCCGATTATTATGAGTAAAAGTAGTAATAGCCTTATCATAGTTTAAAATCGTATTGCTTTTTTGTTCGAATTTAAAAAGTTTATTTAATCTGTAAATTGAAAGACTGAATAAAAATATGATATTTTTATAAATTCATCCAACATGATTAACAAAATTCGTATAAATTTATTTTAGTCATTAAAAAGAATATGGTTGATAAAAAGACGCCGGAAAATCTCAATTAAGTATATTATTTATCAAATACAAAATTTAGGTTATATTAACATACTATTAAGCAATTCTTAAAAATAAATTTTCTAAGATTAAAAAAAATTTATTATTTTGCTGTAACATTTTGGTTATTTATTTGTTATTACATAAAATTATCTACCAAATTTTGGGAAATTGGCAAATTATTTTGCTAAAACAACAAATTTTTTGGGGTTAGGTGATAGTTTTTGAAATTAATTAAATGTTGTTTTTTTTATTGTGAGGGTGCATTATGTTTAAAAAGACTACAGTGTTAATTGCACTTGTGATGGCTTGGTTATTTATCCTAACCGTTTCGGTGAGTGCAAAGGACATTAATTTAAAAGAATTCAAGAAAAAACTCCCGGAACTTCTGGGTTCAAATAATGTAGGCACAGATTTTTGGGTAACGTTCAATCCCTGTTGGGAAACTTCAGGTTCTAAAAACGACCTGAAGCTTTACATATCTTCAGGAGTTGTAACCACTGTTACTGTGGAGATACCCGGCAAAGGTTACCTGAGACAGCAAAAGACAGTTGCAAACGATATCATCGAGTTTACACTGACCCCTGCTTTGGGGCAGTGCTACAGAAAAACCGACAGGCAGGCACCTGAACCCGACCAGGTTTATGGCGGCTATGGTATTCACGTATATGCACCACAGCCAATTATTGTCTATGGAGTAACGAGGTACCAGTACACAAGTGACAGCTATCTTGCTTTGCCTGTTTCTTCAATTGGCAAGGATTACGTTGTTGCATCATGGTGCGATATTTCCGACTTTGGTGTTCAGTACTTACCAGGTTACACTGCCATCGTTTCACCATACGACAACAATAAGGTTAGATTCACCATGGGCGGTACATCGGGTTCAAGAACCGCAGGAGGACTGGAGCCCGGTGAAACAAAGAATTATACCTTATGGAAGGGAGATGTACTTCTAATCAGCACATACGGCCAGAGGGCAGACATATCAGGAAGCCGCATCAGGGCAACAAAACCTGTTTCCGTGGTTTCGAGTAATTTCTGTGCTTACGTACCTGAAAACACCCCTGCATGTGATTATATGATGGAAATGGAACTCCCAACCAACACATGGGGAACAGAATACCATGTTACCCCTATTTTCGGAAGACTAAAAAATTCAATCATTAAAATATTTACAAAAGAACCGGGTACTACAATATCAATAGACGGTGTTCCCTATACAACATTAAGAACAGGAGCCGGGCTTGAAAATGACGGATGGCTTAGAATAAGAGCTGATGTGGGACCTCCGAGGCCCATTGTTTTTTCCGGCAATAAGCCTATTTACGTCGAAGTGTATAACCCCGGACAACTTGATGACGGAATTACGAGTGACCCGTTCATGTTGATATTGACTCCTGTTGAACAGTACCAGAGGGAAATTATATTTAACACTCCCGGTATAAAAGGAGGATTTGGATTTTCAGTTAACTATATTAACCTGGTTTACAGGGCTACAGATGACGGTTCATTACCGGATGACATCGAGTTTGCTACTGTTCAGGGCGGGGAATTTGTATGGAAAAGAATTCGTGATATTGACCCTAAGGCAGGACAGCCTTTTGCTATTCCTATCAATGGCAAAAAATATAACAATAAAACAATACTTCTTCCCGGAGACGGCGTTTATAAAATCAGGGCTAATGACCCGTTTGCAGCTTATGCTTACGGATTTTCCTCATACGATTCCTACGGGCATCCGACCAGCGTTGCACTCGGTGATTTGGAGAAACCCGATACATTGCCTCCGAACCCGACATGGGAAATGGAATGTGACGGCACAATTCAAGGTGCAATTGTCGAGGACATGCCCCAAAATAATGACAGGTCAAATCTTTCAATGGTTTTATTTGATGCAGAAGCAAGCTTTAATTTTAAGTTTTCTTACGAGGATTTCATTCCCGGTGAAGATGCTTTCACACATTGGGAAGCCTATGTATTCGACAAAACAAAAGATGCGAGGGCTGTAATCACATTTATCGACAGGCGTGGCAACGACACTACTATTGTGATAGATTATTTTGCAGTTAAATTAACTGTCAGGCCCAGTCTTGACTTTGGCTTGCTTGCTATTGGCGAGACAAAGCAAATGGATGTCTGGCTTGTAAACGAATCAAAACAATCAGATGCTCTGGCAACCAAGCTGCAGCTTAAAGGCATTAGCCAAGGATTCCAGATTAATGGTTTAACTCTGCCGGTGCTTGTGCCAAAGAATGATTCCATCAAATTCCAGGTACAATTCACTGCAACTCAAAACGGGGAATTCAAAGATTCTATTGGCGTTGGCGACACCTGCGTATTTGCATATAAGTCTCAGGTAAAGGCAGCGGTCGGTAGCGCCAAAATTGATGTTACTTATTATGACTTTGGTGATGTTCCGATTAATACGACAGCAAACGGTTCTATAGAGATTAGAAACCTCGGTACAATTAACCTTGTTATTACCGGTTATACAGGCCCGAGACAGCCATCAATATTCTTTCCTGACCT
>C687J26860_1001664_pt1 | contig 9164 bp, 5 predicted proteins | sample RifOxyC2_FD_26860 | JGI IMG/M metagenome (IMG submission 26860)
GCTCAATCTGACAGTCCAGCCTGAAGATATCGATGTGAACGTTCATCCGCGCAAGCTTGAGGTCAGATTTTTGCGGCAAAATGAATTATATGATGCGGCTTATAAGAGTATTGATGCAGTTTTGAATAAAAACACGCTAATTACAAATGTTAATTTTGGAGCTCCGATTAAAAGTGAGAATAGGGTTATGTCATTCGAAGAACGTTCTCCGCGCGGAATAAAAGAACATATAGAGGATGAGAATCGACAAGATTCTTTTGGTGTTTTTCAAAAGGGACGTATCGAAGAACCGAAACTTAAACCGATTCAGCAAATCGCAAATTCTTATATATTGGCGCAGGACGAAGAGGGTGTTGTGATAATCGATCAACATGCGGCACATGAGAGAGTCATGTATGAAAAATTAATGAGTGCTTTGGCCGAAAAGAGTGCTACATCTCAACCCCTGCTCGCACCGATGTCCGTTGAGCTAAGCCTTCAAGAAACTGAAACCCTAGGCGAAAACATATCTGTTCTTGAGGAAATCGGGTTCGCAATCGAATCTTTTGGAGGTAATACTTTTTTAATCTCCGCAGTTCCTTCTGATATCGCCGGCAAGGATATTGTTTCTATTTTCAAAGGGGTGATTGACGACTTGATAAACGATGGACGGAGCGACGAATTGCAATCGAGGCGCGAACATTTGCTTCATTATGCGGCATGCAGAAGCGCTGTTAAATTCGGTCAGAAATTATCGTATGAAGAACAGGCCGGCTTGCTTGCGCAATTATCAGAGATTGATCGCAAAGAAACTTGTCCGCATGGAAGACCGACGATGATTAGAATTACGTATGATGAATTGGAGAAGAGATTTAAGAGGAAAAACTTCTAAGCCCGGAACGGCACTCGTAAACCATCCCCTGGGGGAGAACCCGATCTGTTAATTTCTGCCCGGGCAGGTTTTGACGAACTAATAAACCATCTCCAAATAACATTTCTCGCAATAAACAATTTCCGGGCAATCAGGCGTATAAGCTGTTTGAATCGCCACTCCGCATTTTGAGCAGGCGCGATCCCATAAATGACGTGGGTTTCGTAACTCTATTCTCGCATAGTGTCTGCATGCTGGGCATTTCCGCGGAGACGGNATNCCCATTTCCGCGTAAAATTTCAGTTCTTGCGGAATGAGCTTGTAGTTTTTGTCACAACTNACACAAACGAGTGCGTCATTGTCTGGTTTTTGTATTTTCTTTGCGCTTTTTTGTGTCTNCGGAAAATACTCGTTAGCCACGCTNTCNTCNTAATCGAACGGNGATANNGGNAAGAANTCACCCCANTCNCCCGTCTGATTCATGTGCCCNATTAATTTTAANCTTAACTTCTCATACTCTTCTCGCGAATANTGTTTATTCAATATGCAGTTNGATTTTTTATTNAGAGAAATGCATCCGAAACAGTCCTTTGACGAGAAGCATGAGTTGCAATATGCGAGATCGTTGTCGTGCCAGCACGAATCGCACGCGATACAATTGAAAATCCCCGAACATCCGATGGTTTGATAGCACAATTCACTTCTGTCGTAGCCCATGCAGTTTAAGTCCATCGAGCTGTAAGTTTCATCCATTTGAAAGCCGTAAGAACAGTCTTCGCAAGCGGTACAGTCGAAACATCCTTTAAGATTCTTTGAATTTTCATGATTATCGCCTTCGCAATTTTCGCAATTGGTTTGATAGACCGCCCTGAATGGGAATTTCTTCCTGAATTCCCCTTTGTAAAAATCTTCCGCTTTCGCAAAATTCTCATAAACATTCAATCCGTAAGAGTTGAGTTGTTTGATGAATTCTTCGCGCGAATAAGGCTTGTTGAAAATATGGTACTCTTTGTGGCGCAAATTTGAGCAGAAAAGGCAGTTAGAGCAGTTCTTCAAGTCTACCGAAAAGAAACAATTTTGACAGTCTTCGCAATGATCGAGAAAAATCGATCTGTAACAGTTTTTTGATACATTCGTAGCAAAGTCGCTCTTATAAAGCCAGAGGTAGTCTATGCAGTTACGGTTGCGCGTAGAATAATGGCCGTACAGACAATCCTCTTCGTAGTGATTGCCAAACGTCAAATACAGTTTTTATTGGCGAAAGAATAATTGCAATATTCGCTGTTTTCCGACTGCTTGTTTACGATTGCCAAGCGTGGAACTCTCTTCATAAGCTCTGCAAATTGCTCGAAAAACGGTCTGGTAAAATCCGGTTCGGCATTGAAATCCAAAGCATCCCATTTATCCCCCCAGAAACAGTCCTGGCAATAGACAGGAAACGGCTTATCTTCGGCGTAAATCGAGATAATCGACTTCTTGCAAAGATCGCATTTCCGCTTATAAAGCGTACGTTCATTCCTATATGCGAGTCTTTTTCGAGAGCGGCAGTCCGGACAAATTTCAGGAGTTGGAACCGAGATTTTTTTGTAAAAAGATTCGTCTTGCGGCGAGATTTGGAATTGTGATCGGCAGGATTTGCAACTATATGGATTAGTCATGTTTTTATTTTACTCACATTCCACTTATACTGCAAAACCCCTATTGCTTATCGTGTTTATTTTGATATACTTATTGCGAACAATTATCAATAAGATATCGTGGAGATAAATTTAAAAGGCACCAATTACAGGCTCACTAAGCAGAGACGAATAATCCTNGAAGAGCTCCGAAAGGTCTGCACTCATCCTACCGCAGAGTCTGTTTATAAAATGGTGAAGAAGCGCATTAAGAATATAAGCTTTGCTACTGTTTACAGGAATTTGGATTTTCTTGAGAATAACGGATATATAATCAAACTGAAAATCAAAGACAAAAAAGCGCGATACGATGGTGAAGCATCTCCTCACAGACATCTAACATGCAAACACTGTGGTGAAATAATTGATATTTTTGATTGTCGAGGAGTAATAATAAGATCGAAGGAGCTTAAAAAATGCGGATTCGTCCCTGATTGTGGGTCGCTTGAAATACCCGGATTGTGCAAATCATGTCATAAAAAACATATTTTAACCCAAAAATAAAATGTCAAAACATATCTGTAAGGTTTGTGGATTTCTATACAATCCAACTCTTAACGGCAATGTTGAATTCGAGAATTTGCCTGATGACTGGAAGTGTCCGATTTGCGGCGCCGCCAAGTCGCAGTTCGATATGGTGCATCATCTTGGAGAGCCTGATACAGGTGGCGAGGCGCAGAACAAGCATGTACCTGTAATTGAGAATACTGGTAAAGGAACCCGAGTTTTTGTCGGGATGGTCCCTCATCCTATGATCGCCGAACATTATATTATGGCTATAAGTTTATATGACGGATCCAAATTGCTTAAAAAAATTGCGCTTTCCGCAGGACAAGCTCCTGAAGCGATGTTCGATATTGTTTATAAAGACGGGATTCGCGCTATTGCGTACTGTAATCTTCATGGATATTGGGAAAGCACCAATGAACTATTTACTGAACACGCCGCCTAGGTGGAAGCTTCTATCCAGTTCCGACTCGAATTTGTAGCTTAAATCTGTCTGTTCTGTGAATTCGCCTTCAGGATAAAGTGCGTTATTATTGAGATTTGGAGCGATAATTTCTTTGGTGAAAACCGTGTTGTCGAGTCCGGGTTGCTTCTCCACATACAAGAAATAATCATCAACCGGATCGATGGTTAGAGCAAAAGGTAACTTGTAAGTAAGTTCAATCTTGGATGTCTCGCCGGGACGAGTGCGGACAACCATATAGAAATAATCCATATTCAAGTCGTTGTCGTGCATTAATTTGGGTTCTTGTTCAAATACTCCCGTACTGCCGGATAACTGCGTTCCGTTTGGCACATAAACCCTTATGCCAGCCACGTTGTCGCCGGACCCAAGAATACTGCGAACCGAGTCGGAAATTTCCGTATATCCGAATGATGCGAGAGTCTCTTCCTGCCAAGTTTTCACAGCTTCGCCATAAGTGTGCTCTCTCGTGATTGTCAGCTTATCGAGAAGTCCACCGTCCTCCGATATAAGAGTTTTGTGATTTATTTCTTGCTCAACATATTTGTCGGTTTTATTGCCTCCGATTCCGCTTACCGTAACCATCAAGTAATCTTCATCCGCACTCGGAATATAAGCCTCGCCGTCCAAATTCATGCTCCTCCAGAACTGCTGAAAATCATCATCCCAGCTGTAAGCTGCAATATGTTCAGATTTGGCTGCGTCCAATAAGACGCCAAGTGTTTTTATCAAGTTACCGCTATCTGTTATTTTTTCTTTCACAACGGGTATCAAATCTTCCACGACCGACTTCGGGCTAGTTTCGCCGGCAAGTTTTGATTCGACCATATAACTTAAAATCAATTCGAAATTACCGCCTGTCAATTCCGCTTCCGTTCCCGGCATCGTTATGGGACCTATTGCGTCTATAAGGTCTGACATCAAACTTAAATCCACCATCATCACATGATCGACTGTCGGACCGCCTTCGCGTTCAAAAAAATCCATTACCGCTTGCGATGAAACCGCGTAATCCGGCGAATAATTCGCGTCTCTTAGTCCCCAACAACAGGTCAAATAAGCTATTTCATCAACCGGCGGAGCTATGTATTCGTTGAAGGCGCCGTCCCATTCGTAAATATCATAAAAATCCATCGCATCTATGTATCCGTCATTAAGATCCACTATTAAGAAACTGCCTATGAATCCGCCTCCCGGACGAAGTTCACTGTTGTTTTCAAGAAGTATCATATACTTCTGCGGATATTCATCTCCCAGTAGCTGCAAGATTGTAGGAACGTTCTCCGAAATATCTGCAAAAAAACTATTTAGATCTGTCATTTGATCGCGTACAAATTCGACTTTTTCTCGATACTCTTCCGGCAAAACGTCCGTATCCACTTCATCAAGATACGTTGTCGCTTCAGCGAGTTCGCTTCTCGCCGGCTCCAGATAAAGCGAAAAAGCTTCTTTCAACGCTTCTGTTACCGATGGCTTGCCGGCTGAATCTTCTTGAAAAAGATTTTCGCCCGATTCGGAAATTTCCGTTGCGAATTCCGAAAACAGTTGGCCTGCGTTAGAGACAGACTGCCCAGCGTTTAACATGCTTGATGCTGTTTTCACGTATTTGTTTGAATCCGTCATTTGCTCCGGCTGATCCAATAAATACCAGATTGTTTCTTCCGCCATTGAGAATTGATAAAAAGCCTTCTCAAATGCCTGTCCACTTGCCGTCATATCGCTCGGTGTCGCCTGCATAAGATCTTCATACCCTGCGTATGCGGAATTCATTACCGCATCTTTTGCCTGCATTGTCTTGAAATAAATCTGTGAGATATTTAGCAAAAGCACGACCATTGTACCTGTTGCTGCAAGCTTGATTATCTCGATTTTCCTGACTGATTTCGGACTGCGTGATTCGGACGGAATTATTTTCGTTTCGGATTCCCTTTGTTCCGTCGAAACTATGTCACCACATTTTTCGGTTTCCGTTTTTCGTGATTTATCCAGTTTCAAAATATGCGGAGAGCTCTGCGGTTTTGCTCCGTTGTCTTCTATCGGACGGCTTGGAATTCTTATGATGGAATTGCCCATTTGTTTTTTTATTTTTGACAAGGAGTTTGCATCCGCAAACGACTTGATATTATGGAGCAAGTGAGCGCTTCGCTTCCCTTGCTCTTGGGACTAGTAGTGTAGCATATGGAATGTCGCAATTCCATCATCAAAGAAGTTCTTACCGGAACTGATGCTTGAAAATGGAGAGAAGAATTCTATTCCCCAAAATTCGGAATCTTTCATTGCGCCGATATCTATTACGCTTGCCTCATCCGCAGATCCTATGATTGAGGTTAGCGCCAACATGTTTTCCGTATCTTCAAAACTTTCGCTTCCCGATCCATTCATTAAATCAACAGACTGTTTCAGCAGGTCGAGGTCTGTCGATATCGCCAATGTGTTGTTCAGAACTGTCATGTATGCCAGTGATGTACCGTTCGACAGGTAAAACATATCTATTGTATTCGAGCCGTACACGACTTGTTCATTGAGAATTTCCACCAAGTCGGCAACCACCTCTTTCCCTTCGCTTCCATCTTGTAAAACATATGTTTTGACATAAGGTTCACTGTAAATTTGTTGAGTCAAAAATCCCTGTTTCAGCGTATCTATATGAATTTGTTTTTCCTCAGAATCTCCCAACCCAACCAATATTAAATATTTTTTTACACCCTCTTCGTTTTCATAAGCAGATATGGCGTACTCATCCTCGAAAATCGGGTAAACATCATCATCAACATCAATCGAATCGCCAAAATAATCCTTGATCGCTCCGCGCAAAATTCCTTCAAAAATTATCGCCGCAGATTCGTTAAACTGCTGGAAGACCGACACCGTCTTGGCTATCTCGCCCTGCAAATTCTCACCGCCAAAAAACATCTCGGGCTCGCTTGGAATAAATGTCGCCAAATCCGCATTGTATTTTTTCACCAAACTGAAATAAGAATTGTCCGCCAAAAGTTCTTTATCAACAGACGTATAAGTCTGTATATAAAACCCGTCCGCATTCGCCTGTATAGCCGCACCAAATCCGTTAAAAATCGACATTACAGGAGCAATAAGCGCTTCCGGAATCATATCGTAAATCGGCAAATAAGATGCTGCCAAATCCGGATAAAGTTCCACATTCCAGAACGCAATTCCTGTTGCATCGTAAGGTAAATTATCTGCAATCGTATTGTATGCGCTTAGAGATTTCAAGTTAGATGAACTGCCTTTTGAAGAGTCTATTATTAGCTTAAGGATTTCTGCATTCTGTGAAATTACCATGTAATTCGAGATGAAACACGCGGAAAAATTTTGGCTTAAAGAATATGAATAAATCGTATGCCCTTCGTAAGTTTCGCGAGAGAGCGATTCGTCTTCGACAGTCAGGGAATTGAGAAATTTTTCCGCCTCGCTCCTGCTCTGATATTCAAGAAAATAAATCTTTTCAATAGACTGATTTGTGTCAGCTATGAGCGCTATTGCGATTTGGCTGCCGAACCAAGATTTGAGAAGATCGAAACTCTCTTGATTGAGATATCCGGCAACTGTCTTTTCGAGATTCGCAGGATTGAGCGAATAGTCTTCGGAAAGAGTTGTTTTTGTTGAAAGGTCGGCGACATTGATTGTCGCAAAGGCGACCGTTTGGTTTGCCGGAAGAATGTTTCCGAGGTTTGTCGGTTCAAGAACTTTTTGCGCCATAAAGATAGCCATCAGCGAAAAAGCCGTGAGAATTATCAGTAGAATTGCACCGTTTATTAGTTTATTTTTCAGTGGAAGCGTGTCTTTTTTTACCGCCGGTTTGTGTTCCGGCTTCGGTTCGACTTTGTGCTCGGTTTTTTGCTCGTGTTTTTTTGTTTTTGGTTCGGAGGTTTTTTCAGACTTTTTATTTTTTTTGGACATTTAAGAGATGAATTACGAGGTACGAAAGACGAATTACGGCTGAATTATATATTCTTTTTTCGGTATTCGGTATTCGAAATTCGCAATTCGTTTTAATAAACTGTTTCCAAATAGCACTTCTCGCAATAAACGGTTTCCGGCCGGTCTGGCACATATGTCGTTTCGATTCCGGCCTCGCATTTTGCGCATGAGCGTTTATACAATTTGCAAGGGTTGTGGGCTGCGAATCGCATAGCGTTTCGACAGGACGGACATAACCGCGGGATTGGCAATCCAATCGTTTTATAAAATTTAAGCTCTTTTTCTATAATCTTATAATTCTTACTGCAATGTGCGCAGGCTAGAATCTCTTTTGTTATGTTTTCCGAAACTTCCGATATATTGTCGGGTATGTTCGCCATGGTCGACGGTATGTACTCTTTTTTGTTTTTCGTAAGCCACCTGTAGCCTAGTTTTACAGCCTCGTGCTCGGTCAAAGGCATATAGTCGTTTGCCGCTGTTTCATTATATGCGAATGGGAGTAGCCAAGGTGGGAAAAATTCTCCCCACTCGCCTTGTCTACTCATAAGTTCAATTATTCTTGGAACCAAATTCTCATATTCTTCACGCGAATATTGCTTGTTAAGTATGCAATATTTTTTATGGCGAAGGCCGATGCAACCGAAGCAGTTTTCACACGATACACAACTGTCGCAATAACGAAGCTCGCTCGAATACCAGCAATACGTACAAAATGCGCAGTCCTGACTGCCTCTCATAACCGTACAGCCATAAATCACTTCGCAGCCTGTCCAGCCGGCCGAATAACTGTTATGGACATCTTTTGAACTATCGTAAGAGAGTCCATTCAGACAATCTTCGCTGTTGAAACTATCGTAGCAATCATGGCAATTTTTACAATTATAAATATGATCACCCGTACAGTTCTCGTGATTTAGAGAATGCATGAATCTGTGAGGAGTTTGTTTTTTCATTTCCGAAAATTTTTCATAAGATTGAGTCCATGTTTGGTAAGATCCGTTAAATAGCTTATTCTTCATAGATTCGAATTCTTCGCGCGTACATTTTTGATTAAAGATGTAATAACTTTTCGTAGCTAAATTGGTGCAAAAAATACAGTGATCGCAACCGCGTAATTGAAAAGAAAAATAACAATCGCTACAATTATTCGACTCCTCTACGGCTATGCATCCGTATCCGTTATTTATATCGCCGCACCAATAACAGAGCGTACTTTTATTCGTACATAGGCAGTCATAAATATCTTTGTCGCCTACAACCCAGTATGAATAATAAACATCTTCGCATCTGGCTATAAGCGAGTTTAAGTAACAGTTTTTTGATTCGCGTATATGGTGGTTGTATTCGCAATTGGTAGAGTTAAAAACCGTAGTTCCTTCTCGCGGAACAACTTTTTGTAGCTCGGCAAATTGTTGAAAAAACGGCTTGGCGAAATCGATATCGCGACCATATGAAACGGCATCCCATGCCGAACCCCACCAGTATTCGTTTTTATACACTATAAACGGGCTATCGGGCCTATAAACGCTAAGGATTTTTTCTCCTGTTGCATCACATTTTCTTGGATAAAGCCCCCATTCGTTTCGACCTGCCAATTGAGTTCTCAGTCTTTCTTCACGACAAGTTGTTGGGTAAGGAATACCCATTCTGTCGCAAAGTGCGATTTCAGCAGGCGTTATCTCAAATTGGCGATTTGTAATTTTACATATCATGGCCGTAAGATGAA